>Ga0209417_1000237_pt1 | contig 146416 bp, 140 predicted proteins | sample RifGroF2_FD_184002 | JGI IMG/M metagenome (GOLD analysis project Ga0209417, IMG submission 184002) | Groundwater microbial communities from Rifle, Colorado, USA - Groundwater F2 (SPAdes) (version 2) | ecosystem: Environmental > Aquatic > Deep subsurface > Groundwater | place: Rifle, Colorado... | reverse complement strand
AGTGTAGGAATAATTTCTTCAGGCTTTGCCTTAACTCCTTTTTTCATTGATTTCCGTCCTTCTCTTTCCGTTAATTTTACATAAAAACTAACTCTTTTTCTGGACTAATTATAGGGGGGCAGGACAGAAAAAAACCGTAATAACAATAAATATTCCTCCACTGCAAAATCACCTTCTCTGCTTGCGGGTAAGCTGTTTGACAACAAGGAAAATAAAATGTCACCTTCTCACAGTAATAAAAAGGGTAAGCGTTATCGCTATTACGTAAGCCAGTCCCTAATGCAGGGCAATAAACATCAAGCAGGGGAATTATCAAAAATCCCAGCAGGAGAAATAGAAAATCTTGTCAAGCAGGAAATATCCTGCTTTCTGGCTGATAAAAATAATCTTCAGGAATATATTACTGATTTTGATGTTCATAAGCAAAAGGAGATATTATCAAAAGTCATAAATATGGAGTTGAGAAGCAGTTTTATCAGGGGAATATTAGCAAAAATAACCTTTTTTAAAGAAAAAGTAGAAATAATAATTTGCAAGAACCAACTAATAAAAGGGCTGGAGTCAATTATTACAGGTGACTCCCTATTGGATGTGGCAAAATTTGATCCCGAACATCCAATAATAATTACCAGAAATATCCGCATCTCCACCACGTCGAGAAATGGCGGGGTTTTAATTGTCAATAATTCTGAAAATAAAGAGATTAACATCAATCCATTTCTCATAAAGATAATCGCTAAAAGCTATTACTGGAATAAATTAATTGAAGAAGGAAAAGCAGAAAGCAGCAGGGACATTCAAAGACTTGAAGGTCATAATAATAACAACTATGTAAAAGAGATTCTCAGGTTAAAGTTCCTTGCCCCTGAAATTGTAGAATCTATTTTAAATGGCACACAACCAAAAGACTTAACTACTGATAGATTAAGAAAAATAAGAACCCTCGATTGGCAGGAACAAAAAAGGATTTTAAATTTTGCATAAGACCAGACTCAGGACACTAAAATTTTTGCGAGTAGAGAATTTTATGATATTTGCTACAAAAAATCCCCAAAAACCATCTCCAAATAATTCTCTTTACAAAACCAATTCCGCAAACCTCGCACCACTCGGCAAAAATCTAAATAATAAAGACCCGCATCTATTTAGACCGGGTCTTTATGGTGGGCGTTGAGAGACTCGAACTCCCGACATCTTCGGTGTAAGCGAAGCGCTCTACCAACTGAGCTAAACGCCCTTGAATAAAAATAAATTATCACGCATATACGTGTCAGTCAACATTTATATTGTGACTGTCAATAAAGCCATCTTCTCTGTATAAATTAGCCCCGACTATTTTATGGCCATCCATACTCTCTACTTTCATTGTTATATCGCTGGATTTGATTTCATCGCCAATTTCAGGTTCCCTGCCAAGTTGCCCGAATATAAGGCCGCCTACGGTCTGAAAGTCTTCTGTGGGCAGATCAAGATTGAATCTCTCGTTTAAGTCATATATGTTCATTTTCGAAAGTACATTCAGGGTTTTTTCGTCAATTTGTATGACTTCCGGGATCTGGACATCATACTCGTCCCATATTTCTCCGACTATTTCTTCTAAAATATCTTCGATGGTGACTATTCCTGCAACACCGCCATGCTCATCAACAACAATAGCCATTTGTGCTTTTTGTACGATGAAGTCGTTAAGCAGGCTGCTGATTGACTTGTTTTCAGGGATAATATTAACTTCCCTGGTGAGGTTTCTTATATCAATATTATTTTTGTCCTCACAGTTTTTCAGGACTTTTAATACATCTTTTGCGTTAACAATACCAAGAATATCGTCAATATCTTCCTCATAAACAGGAATTCTGGTGTGTCCGGAGGAAATAATCAGGTCTATAAGTTCATCAATCTTTGCATCAGCGCTGATGAAATTAACGTCGATCCTTGGAACCATAATCTCGTAGGCTACAGTTTCAGTAAAATCAAAGAATCTTGACAGCATTTTAGCTTCTGTGGGGTTAAGAATGTCGTTTTGCTTGCCTTCATCTATAACTTTGTCAAATTTTTCCCGCCAATCTTCTTCTATATCGTTTGCCTGCACCTCAATTGTTATATGTGAGATGTTTTTAATTTTTTCTTTTAGTTTTGCTTCAAGTTTGTCAGCTATATCGTCAGCATCTTTAACCTGAATTTCAGGGTTTACTTCGATTTCCAGGTTTATTATAAGCCCTGAATGTCCCATATCCATTGTTTTTAAGCCGATAACGCGTGATATGCCGGAAGTTGTATTTGCGATTTCCTTAATGTTTTCTTCTATATCAGGTTTTGCGGATGCGCCGGTAAGAAAGTTTACATTGTATCGCAAAAGGTATATTGCAAGACCTAAAAGCAAAAAGCCGATAATTATTGAGGCTATTGCATCAGGTATATGGGCATAAGATACGTCTACAAAGAATTTTGAAATAGTTAATGCAATTAATGCGATTATAACACCTGCAAGAGCAGCAGTATCCTCATACCATACAAATTTTGTGGTCGGGCTTTTGATCTGGCCAATATATTTTAGGGACTTAAAAAACGCATCAATATTGCCATTAGTTGTGATTTCAGCTTCATCTGTAACTGCATGGCTTGCGCTCAAGACGGCCCATATTTCAAACATAATACTTGCAATAAGAGTTATTGCTATGAGGTTGTAATTATCAAGGAGTTCCTGTGTATGGTTAGTATGGTATAAAAGATTGTTTCCACCGTTATACAAAGATATGGCAGTACCTATAAGTAGAAACCCTGATGCAAAAAGCGCCCAGATGTTTGCTTCAAGTCCATACCCGAACGGATGGAAATTATCAGCAGGTCTTCTCCCTCTTTTCAAACCAATAATTAAGCATATGCTGTTAAAAGCATCAGCCGCCGAATGGATGGATTCAGAAAGCATTGCGCTACTTTTGCTGAACATCCAGCAAATAAACTTTATACTTGCAATTCCAAGGTTAGCAAATAATGCTCTCCAAACAGCTTTTTCTTTTATAAAATAAGATATTTCAGTTTGTGGTGTTATATCTTCAGCTATTATGACTGTAGTTTGGTTTTCGTTATATATATTACTATGTGGGTCAGATGACATTGGTTGATTATTTTCTCTAGACTAAAATTAAAAAATACTCTAAATTATATATTACCAGATTTTTTAAATTTTTATATAATATTATTATAATTAATTTAATTACTTCACGTAAATAGTAGCATATAAATGAAATTTTTAAAAACAATCAACAAATTAATAGAAGGTATTATGTGGCTTTATTTGCCATTAATATTAATTTATTGGGCTTTAACGCCATTAACATTTTCGTTTATTCCAGCATTTAGAGATCTTATAGGCCAGGTTATTGCCCCCCCTATTTCATTTTTGGACAGTCAGTTTAATTTTTCCTACTCTTACGAAAACTCTAGTTTTAGTTATACGCCCCTTGTTTTATCAGGATTGGTAGTATTAGGTATTTGTATAACCATAATAAATGAAAAATTGTTGAATTTTTTAGACACTACAATTCGCAAAATGAAATTAAAGTTTGCCAGTGTAACAATGCAAAAGGAAAAAGAAAAAGAAAATCAGACTTTTTTAAAAGAACTGGATAGAAATAAATATATATATGCAATGCTGAAAATTATTAAAATACAACAGCATGAAGAATATCTTGTAAAAAAAGAGGACAATGCATTTTCCGTCGGACTTCTTGATTCATATGAAACTTCTATAGTAAATCTGGCAAAGAAGTTTTCAGCGAAAGAGTATGCGAATTATGAAGCAGGTCCTGATATACATAATCTTATCTTTACTGATATAGAAAAATTTTTGCAATACCTTAAATTTTTAAATAAACGAGTTCAGGAAATTAATAAAGGAACTGCTGAATTAAATACCACATTTGGCTGTCAAGTTGCATCCATTTGCGGTTACAGTACTGCAACAATTGACACAGATTTGTCTCTTGTCAGTAAAATATTAAATCTGTGCAGCAAGGATGATGTGTTGATTACAGATACACTTAAGCATAAAATTGAGGCACTAAATACAGATATTAAGGTAAAACTTGAACCAAAAGGTATTTATTTGCTTAATAAAGTAGATGTTGACGTATATAAATTAATATTTGAATAAAAATTTAATTTTAAATCTAAAGATCAATATAATATTAATTTCCAGGTTAATGAGTTATTTGATTTAATGTGGAATACTTATCATGTGGAACTGATAACTATACTCAGGGGGATCAAATATAACCGGTTAGTTGAGTTCCGGACAAAAACTCTAAACAAGGGAGAGTAAAATATACAAACTGGGAGTAATCACAGTTTGTTTTTTTTACGTTTTCCTTAGTATAATTAAGTTATGAAAAAAGATTTAGGTAAAATATCCAAACCTTTATTATTAATGATAGCGGTCATTGGACTGGTAATAAGCATTGAATTATGTGTTGTCTATTTTAATGTGAATTTTACTCAGGATTCAAGTCCCAGTTTCTGTTCAATAAATGAAGTAATAGATTGCGACGCGGTTTCTGAAACTCCTTATTCCAGATTTCTTGGAGTTCCTCTTTCTGTATGGGGGCTTGGTTTTTACACGTTTATACTTTTTATTTTATTGTTTTCTTTCCATAAATTTGATTTATTCAAAGAATTTAAACACCCTAAAAGCTATGTATTCGCGCTTTCTACTTTGTCAGTAATTGTAAGCATTATAATGGCGTTTATTTCATCTTTTGTAATCCAGAAAATATGTATTCTCTGCCATGCACTTTATCTTGTAAATTTGCTTCTGTTTTTGGTATGTTTAGCAGGTCATTCTATACATGATTTATGGAGAAATATTATGATGGATTTTAAAAATATATTTTCTGATAAAAAGTGGATTGTAATTTCAATTATATCTGCGTTAGCAGGAATTATTTTTTTGGTTTTAATAAACATTTATCAGCCTTTTGTTCCGAAAATTGCTGAAAAACCTGAAATTTCCAAACCTGATGTGTATAATCATGGTTACACTATCGGGCAAATTGGAAATACGCTCGGCTCTGAACAAGCTAAACTTGTTATAAAGGAATTTACTGACTATGAGTGCCCATACTGTGCAGTTTCTCATAAAATGATGCTTCAAATCACGACTGAAATTCCGCAAATCAGGGTAGAACACTATGATTTTCCTTTAAATGCTGAGTGTAATACTCTGATAAAAAACTCAATACATAAATATGGATGTATTTCCTCATATTATGCAAGAGCAGCCAAAAAACAGGGCAAATTCTGGGATTTAGCCACCTTGCTTTTTGAGAATCAGAATAATTTAAGTGAAGAAAACATATTAAAACTTGCTGAAAGTATTGGTTTGGATATTGAGCAACTCAAAAAAGATGCATATGACCCGGAGTTGAAGAAAGAAATAGAAGAAAATGTACAAAGGGCTAAATCATTGGGCGTTATGGGCACTCCAAGCTATATTATAGGGATTAAAAAATATGATGGAATGATGCCTTATGAGGAACTTAAATCAAAAATTACAGAGAGCCTTTAGGTGAAAAATTTACTTGTCCACACATGTTGTGCGACATGCGCAGTTTATTGTCTGGAAAAGCTGACTAATGAAGGCTGGAATGTTACCGGTTACTTTTATAACCCCAACATTCATCCTGAATCTGAGTATGAAAAAAGGAAAGCAGAACTTTCCAAGCTGAATCACAAGATAATAATACAAGATGAACCTTCTAAAATCTGGTTTGATACTGTTAAAGGATTTGAACAGGAAAAAGAAGGCGGGGGACGTTGTGAAATTTGCTTTAATTTGAGGCTGGAACAGACTGCAATCTATGCAAAAGAGAATGGATTTGAGGCATTTACGACCGTATTAACTGTAAGTCCGCATAAAAATAGTTCTATAATTAACCAGATAGGTGCAGAACTTACTCTAAAGCATCAAGTTACATTTCTCGAAGAAAATTTTAAAAAAGATGAAGGTTTTAAAAAAACTATTGAACTGGCTAAAATGCATAATTTTTACAGGCAAAATTATTGCGGGTGTGTGTATTCCATTTAAGGTCTAAAATTGATAATATATTAATTATAATATTCGGGATAATAAACAATGAAAGCTGTTATTCTAGCTGGAGGTCTTGGTACCAGAATAATTGAAGAATCTCATTTAAAGCCAAAACCTATGATTGAGATAGGTGGAAAACCTATTTTATGGCATATAATGAAGATTTACTCTCACTATGGAATCAATGAATTCATAATTTGCGCTGGTTATAAGGGATATGTTATCAAAGAATACTTTGCAAATTATTTTTTACATCAATCTGATGTCTCTTTTGATATGTGCAAAAATGAAATGAAAATTATTAATAATACCTGTGAACCGTGGAAAGTAACTATTGTTGATACTGGAGAGGCTACATTCACAGGAGGAAGAATTAAACGAGTTAAGGAGTATGTCGGGAATGAAACATTTTGTTTCACATATGGAGACGGAGTATCAAATGTAAATATAAAAAAATTGATAGATTTTCACAAAAAGCAGAGTTGTCTTGCAACAATGACTTCTGTCCAGCCTCCAGCAAAATTTGGAGCGGTAGAAATTGAAAATGACAAAGTGTTGAAGTTTCAAGAAAAGCCTGAGGGCGAGGGCGGCTGGATTAATGGTGGTTTTTTTGTACTTGAACCAGGGATTTTTGAATTTATAGAAAATGATACTACATCATGGGAAGTTTTTTCCCTTGCTGAAATTGCAGCAAAAGGCGAACTTTCAACATATAAACACTATGGATTTTGGCTTCCTATGGATACATTGAGAGATAAAGTCAAGCTTGAGGATTTATGGGCTTTCGAAGATGCTCCATGGAAGGTATGGGAATGAATAAGAATTTCTGGAAAGGTAAAAGAGTATTTGTTACCGGTCATACTGGCTTTAAAGGAAGTTGGTTGACTTTATGGCTACTTAAAATGGGTGCGGAGGTATGTGGTTATTCGCTGGAACCACCATTTAAACCTAACCTTTTTGAGTTGGCACAATTAAAAAATTGTATATCTCATTTTAATGAAGATATAAGAGATTTAGAAAGTTTAAAAAGGGCTTTAAATTTATTTAAGCCAGACATCGTTTTTCACATGGCTGCCCAGTCCCTTGTAAGAATATCTTATAAATCACCTGTTGAGACTTTTGATACTAATGTAATGGGGACTATAAACTTGCTTGAATCGATAAGAAATACAGAGTCGGTTAAGGTTTGCGTTAATATTACCAGTGATAAATGCTATGAAAACAGGGAAACCGGAACTCCCTTTGTTGAAGGTGACCCTATGGGCGGTTATGACCCTTATTCATGCAGTAAAGGATGTGCGGAACTTGTTACTACAGCTTACAGAAAGTCGTTTTTGCAGGATATAGGAATTGCAACTGTTAGAGCGGGGAATGTAATAGGCGGCGGTGACTGGTCAGAGGACAGGTTGATTCCTGATATAATTAAGTCTATTTTGAATAAAAAAGAAATAATAATTAGAAATCCTGATGCAATAAGACCTTGGCAGCACGTTTTAGAACCACTAAGAGGATATTTAATGCTTGCTGAAGCTTTGTGGGCAGATAATAAAGTATTTTCCCAGGGCTGGAACTTTGGCCCCGAAAACTCTGATGCATTGCCGGTTCATATGATAACGCAGAAAATAATTGATTTGTGGGGAAATCATTACTCCTGGAAGCCAGATGTAAACGCAAATCCCCATGAAGCAAGTTATTTAAGGCTTAATTGCTCACTTGCAAAAATCAGACTCAACTGGAAGCCCGTATTTAATATAGATAAATCACTGTTATACACAGTTGAATGGTATAAAATGTATGAAAAAAATGAAAATATGTATGAATACACGCTTAAACAGGTTGAAGAATATGAAAAAATGCCGCTTCTGCAACACTGAATTAATAAATACGTTTGTTGATCTTGAAATGTCGCCTGTTTCCAACAGCTATATTAAACAGGAAAACTTGCAAAGCAGGGAATGCTTTTATCCTTTACATGTTTATGTATGTCATGAATGCTTTCTAGTTCAGTTAGAAGAAATTGAATCGCATGAAAATATATTTAACGAGGAATATGCGTATTTTAGTTCTTATTCTGATAGCTGGTTAAAGCATTGCAAGGCATATTCTGATATGATTTCCAAAAAGCTAGATCTTGCGAATAATTCCCTGGTTGTAGAAATTGCAAGTAATGACGGTTATCTTTTGCAATATTTTAAAGAGAAAAACATTCCTGTTCTTGGAATAGAACCATCCATGAGTGTAGCAAAAGTTGCTCAGGAAAAAGGTGTTGAAACTATTATTGACTTCTTTAGTCAAAAAATGGCACAGAAGCAGGATAAGAAAGCTGATTTGATTGCAGGGAATAATGTTTTGGCGCATGTGCCAGACATAAACGATTTTGTTGCAGGTTTAAAAATACTTTTAAAAAATGAAGGCACAATAACAATGGAGTTTCCTCATCTTTTAAACCTTATAAAATATAACCAGTTTGACACAATTTACCACGAACATTTTTCATACCTTTCACTTTATACAGTTCAAAAAATATTTAACGAGCACGGGCTTGATATATATGATGTTGAGGAACTGCCCACACATGGTGGTTCTTTAAGAATATATGCCTGTCAGTCAGGAACAAAGTCGATTACAAACAACATTTTGGATTTGCTTAATAAAGAAAAAGGATTTGGTTTGCAAAACCTGACTACTTATTCTGATTTTTCAGAAAAAGTTAGAGAAACCAAGCGAAAGTTGCTGGAATTTTTAATCCAGCTTAAAAATAGTAGAAAAACCGTTATAGGTTATGGTGCAGCGGCTAAAGGCAATACTTTATTAAATTACTGCGGTATCAGGCAAGATTTTATAGATTATGTAGTTGATAAAAGCCCCCATAAGCAGGGATTGTTTTTGCCGGGAACACATATACCAATCTATTCACCTATGATAATTGTCGAAACAAAGCCAGATTACATATTAATACTACCCTGGAACATTAAGGATGAAATTATCGAGCAATTATCATATATTCAGGAATGGGGCGGGCGGTTTATTGTACCTATACCGGAAGTAAGGGAAGTTTTATGCAGTTTACAGAAACAAAACTAAAAGGAGCATACATCATTGAATTAGAACCTCACAGCGACGAAAGAGGATTCTTTGCTCGCAGCTTCTGCAAAAAAGAATTTGAAAAACTTGGGTTAAATCCTGAAATAGTACAATGCAATGTTTCATATAACAAGAAAGTCGGTACGCTTAGAGGTATGCATTTTCAGAAACCTCCTTTTGAAGAAACTAAAATAGTATCAGTTACTAAAGGTGCTATTTATGATGTAATCATTGATTTAAAGACTGAATCTGATACTTATTGTCAATGGTTTGCTGTGGAATTAACTGAAGGTAACAACAAGATGCTCTATATTCCTGAAGGTTTTGCACATGGATTTCAAACCCTGAGTGATGATACAATTGTTTATTATCAGATGGGTAATTATTATAATCCAGAATACGCAGATGGAATAAGATGGGATGATCTTGCGTTTAATATCAAATGGCCGGAATGTGAGAATAGAGTGATATCGGAAAAGGATTTGGATTACAGCTATTATAAAGATTAAATAATAATTTTAAATTAAGATTGATGGATCAGACTCTTTTTAAATATCCATCCGGTGACCCTGTAATCATAATTTGATTATGAATATATTTATCAATTTTAAATTTAAATATTTCTCCATTTTCGCTTTGATTGTTGTTATTTTCTAAATAATCTAAATACTCCCAAACTGCTGTTTTAGGATTGTTACCTTTACCCCAGGGTCTGTCTGAAATCATATCATCCGCCCAGTTTTCTATACTGGTGTCACACACTATGCAATAGCATCCTTTACTTACTAGTGGAGCATAGGCCTTTAATTCATTTAAAACATGTTCGTGAGTATGGTTACTGTCTAAACAAATCATTGTTCTTTTGCCTTTGGCAAATTCGATTACCTCTTTAATTATTTTTTTATCTATGCTGGAGCCTTCTAACATAGTAATTTTTTTGCTCATAGGATGTTCTGAAATTGCATTTTTATTATGAGGGCGAATTTCAATATCTATTCCTAGCACATGTCCTTCTTTAATAACCCCGCACATTTCAAGGAGAGATAACATAGAGGCTTTGTATAATAGCGAACCACCCCAAGCAATCCCTGTTTCAATAATAAGTTCGGGCTTTGTATCCCATATTATTTCCTGCAATGCCTGAAGATCCTGAGGAACTTGTATTATAGGCACGCCTAGCCACAAAAAACCAAATCCATAGTTGGCTTTGCCTGCTTCATCCAAGAAATTTTTTAAGTTTTTTTGCAAAGGAATATTTTTAGTATAGGCATTCACTCTATCAATAGTATCTTTTTTATATTGTTCAAGCGGGGTTAATTCATTCAATGTTTTTATCTCCTTCTAAGCCAAATTTTATCATTATTTTACTTAAGGTTGTAATTTCTGGATCATTAGGGAAAAAGGCCTGATACTGATGAACAGTGCCTTTTCTATTACCTTGCCATATTTGCATTTTAGCAAGCTTTTTTATCTGTTTTAAACCTTCATTTCTAGTAGATTTATCAAAGCATAATTTAAACGGACTTGCATGGTTGCCAAGAGCTTCAAATAAAATATCTTTGGGCATAATTTCATTGTTGGGCTTTTTCATTAACCATTGTTTTTCTGTTTTAGGTATTTCAAGAACTTCATTAATAAGTTTTTTCCAGTCAGTAATCAGTGTATTTATCGAAAAATGCTTAAGAGCATATGCCTTGGCCTGCATTGAAAGTTTATTTCTCAAATTTACATCTTTATAAAGTTTTTCAATTGCTGCTATATATTCGTTATTGGTTTTTACAACGATTCCTGTTATTCCATTTTTAACTATATATCTTTCCATTGGATTGTTAAAAACGACTGGAACAACTCCTGCAGCCATTGCTTCTTGCAAAACAAGATCACAAGTACCGGAATGATTGTAAACAAGAGGATATGCAAAAATATCAAATGTTTCTAAATATTTTTTAACGTCTTTTATTTTTCCAGTAAAGTTAAATTTTTTATCTAAACCGAGTTTTTTTGCTTGATTATAAATTTCTTTTTCTTTTGTTCCACCGCAAACAGTAAATTTTGCATTATCAATTTTGATCTTGGAGCATATCTCAAGAAAATCATTCCTTAGCCTGCAATAATCAACTGTGCCAATATACCCGATATTAAAATATTCTTTTATGCAAGGTTTTATATCTTTAAGGTGTTCAATTCCTCCTGTAGCCCAAATTACTCTGAGTCTTTTTTTTTCATCGGTTGATAAAGATTGAACTTCCTTATTATTGAATCCTAATGGGGTATTAAAAACAAATAAATCAGGGAAAGTTAGGGTTTTGTATGTAAAATTATGCGGAGCGCAGATTCCTGAGATGTGAGACCAGAAAATAACTCTTGATGGTGGGAATTTGTGCCTGATAAGAAAATCGTAAAGCAGGGGATGATTCCAGAAGTGAATTAAAACAATGTCAGAATTTTTTATTAATTCTATAACCTTAGGAATATTTTTTGACATATCGCCGTGTAATTCTACATTTATATTTTTAGCGACCTCAATTGAATTTTCATTCGCATAATCAAGGCAAACAATTTTATGTTCAAAGTTGTCATCATTTTTTATATAATTCAGAACAACACTTCCTACTCCACCTCCAAGATGGGTAGTGATATGGAGTATCTGGGGTTTTTTACCAGATGTCATATTTAATCTTCTATCCAGCAATATAAAACTGTCTCTGAATGTAAATATGAATGATGGCGTATCGCCATTTTATATTCAGGCACCAAACTCTTTAAAAATTCTGATATCTCAACAAGATCATTAATATTATGATAAACACAAATGGCTAATTTAGGCTTGTTTTTTACGATTGTTTGCTCTGCACCCATTAACATTACCATTTCCATACCTTCAATATCTGCCTTTATAAAAGTTACGGGAATATTTTTCAGTTGTTTATCTATTGTAGTTATTTTAATTGAAGATGGTTTGTTAGTTATTTCATTATTAATTAAATTTATACTTGTAAGGTGTGATTGTGTAAGGTCCATTTCTGCAAAGGACTCTTTACCTCCGATACCTGCATTTATCAGTGAGATGCTCTCAGGGTCTAGTGCCCATTCTTCGCATAATCTTTTTATTCGCTTTTGTGAAGCATCATACTGCCTTTTTCCCGGTTCAAAAGCTATAATTTTTTTAAAAAGGCCGTCATTTGCCCACATAAATTTTTCAATACTGTCTCCAACAAATGCCCCTATGTCAATAAAAAACTCATTATAATTATTTCTGAAATTAGGTAAAGAAAAATACTGATTGAAATCTGTTACTTCAGAATAATATCTTTTATCGTTTGTAAGAACTGCAAGCAGGATTTTATCAAGGGTTTGCTTTGATAGATCATCGCAAAGTAAATTATTTCGCACATATTTAAAATTATCAATATTTTGTATTACATACCATTGATCAAAGGATATGCTCGGTAAATCTACTGTAATTTCTGGATTAATACCTCTAATTGTTGTAATTATTAAATCAACGGAGTCTAGGATGTCACTATTTGGAGAAACAACCGGTATTCCGGCTATTTCATTGCCTTGTTTTTCGGGAGAATTATCTAAAAAACAAATTATATTGTAATTCTTTTTTTTTAATTGTTCTAAAGCAACTTTTCCGTATCTTCCGGCGCCTAATAGTGCAATATTTTTACTTGTTAAATCAAACTCTGATTTTAAAAATTGAGTTTTGTTTAGTATGGTTTGCCAATCTTTTTGTAATTCACACTGCATTATGTTTTTTTATTCCTCAGGCACGGCATAAAATATAGTTTCAGAAGAACACGAAGTATAATGTCTTAGATAATACCTGTATTTTACATTAAAACTGTGTATGAGGAAAGGCAGTTCATATATATCCTTGAATTTATGATAAACAGATATTGCAAGGACAGGCTTTTGTTCTTTAATCAGGTCTTTAGCGCCTAAAATAGCATCTTTTTCTCCTCCTTCAATGTCCATTTTTATAAAACTTACTTTTTTGTCTTTAAAAAAGTTGTCTAACGAAGTAACTTTAATTTCAATATTACCGTTTTCATTTAATTGAGCAGATGAATTGTTGGTGGAATTAAATTTTAGAGTAGTATCTTCTTTGTAGATGCCTTTGTTGATAATACTTGTATTTTTATATTGCTTAGCCTTTTTACATAGTTGTTCATAATTTACATTATCTGGTTCAAATCCGTAATATCCTGCAATCTCAAAGTTTACATTATTCATTAGATTATTTAAAGTATCTCCGTCAAAAGCTCCACAGTCCACAAAATAGTCATTAGAAGTTATTTTATATATTTCAGGTTCAAAATACTGTTTTTCAGGTAGTTGCATAATTTCTTTTAAAAAATCTTTGTTATATGAAATAAGGTAATTCAGCCTGTTTATAAGGGTTTTTTTTGATATATTATCTTCGAGCATATTATAAAGTTTTGAGTATGATTCCCAGTTTTTTTCCATTAGTTCTCTTGCGTTATCGATTTCATTAGAGGTATAGCAAATATAATCAGCAATGCTGCATTCATAATTTTTAATCTCATTTTTTTTTAGTTGATTTATTATTTCTTGTTCTATATATTTATTGGTTGAAATAATAAGAAATTTTTTATTATTTACCTTTTTATATTCATCAAAAGAAATTACAGGAATATCGTTAATGAAAATACCATGTTTTTGAGGATTATTATCTACAAAAAATTCAATATTAATCGAATGTTTTTTTAAATATTTTGCAAAATGTATAGATTGTTGTCCCGCAGGCATTAATACAATATTTTCCGAACTGTTTTTACACAATTCTAGAACATTATTTTGGTTTTTTCCTGTTGTTAATAAACTTTTTTCCACCCATTATATTCTCCATTGTTAATATAGTTTTTATTTATTATACATTAAAGAACCTCCTTTGAGTTTAAAGGAGGTTCTTTGTTAAAAATATAATAAGAAGATTAATATCCGCCGTATTCTTCGATTAATAGATGCGTATAACCTGATAAGTGACTTGTATATCCTGAAAGAACCATGTCTGTATTTGAAATAGATGTAAACCTGACTTCAATATCAATATTTGATGCTGGAGTTATAATACCAATAAAAACAGGGACAGATGAATGGTTTGAACTTGAATTCATTGAATTAACAGCGCAGCTACCACTAATATAAGTACTGTTCGTTCTGTCATACACTTGTACCTGAGTAGCTCCTGCAGATGAATGCCTAAACAGAAATGCTCCTGTTATTTTATAGGTTTTACCACCGGTAAGTGTTATTATTCCATTTTGCTGACCTGAACCAGTCGAAAGACCTCCTAGAGAACCATGTGATGTGTTAAATTCTATATGGTTATTTGCTGATATATTGCTTGTTTGGTCGGAAGATAAGGTATAAAGTCCATATTTAAAAGATGCGCCAACACCATAATAAGAAAGGCTATTCCAGGCTGTTGATCCATCACCAACTTTTATTCTTTTAGTGTCGGTTTCTATACCCATTTCTCCTGCTGCCATGGTTGGATTATCTGTTGTCCAGTTAGATGCTGTATCATGCCTTAATTGAATTGCAGTATTATTACCCATTCTGCTATCTCCTTTATGTTTATATTACACGCCAATACACAAGATAGAATCTATAATGCAATTATTTGACATTTTTGTCAACATATTGTTAAAAATTATAACAACTTTGTTTTTAATTGTTCGGCACGATCATCAAGAATATCCTCCCGAAAAGCGCCATATTTATAAATTTGGCATTCTTTGCAAATCTTGTTTTTATGTTTTACTTTATTTAGCTGCATTAACAGGAAATTTTTTCTTTTTTTCCCGTTCCAGATATCCACAAGGCTGTTTTGTAAATTGTTACCCTCAATATAAGCTGTTTCCATAGAGCAGCACGGCACAATGTTTCCTTCAGGATTAACCTGCATCATGTAAAACACTTGGGGACAAACTTCTATATCTTTATTTGCCTTAACCCCATTCTGGGTAAATTCAAATTCATGATTACTAATTTCTGCGTAGTTTATTTGTGAAACAGCCGGGAGTAAATATTCTACTGAAATTTTGTCACAAATATCTCCAAAAATCTGATAAAATTTTTCTTCTTCTCCTTCCGAAAGAGCGCAATCAATTATCTTAATGTAAATTTGGGTATCCTTTTTGTTATCATAAAAATACCTTATATTTTTGACAAATTCTTCAAAATCAATACTAACATCAGAAATTTCTTTATACTTTTTAGCAGAAACACCCTGAATAGATATTCTTAACCAGTTTAATCCTGAATTTATTAACTTATTTGAGAGTTCAGGAGTTAGAAGAGAACCATTTGTTACTATTTCTATTGAATTTGCCGCTTTTTTTTGTGCGGCATATTCTATCATTTCTGCTATTTGCGGATGAAGCAGGGGTTCTCCAGTGGCTGCAAACCTGAGCATTTTAATTTTTTGGGGAAATTCTAAAATATCATCAATACATTTTTTATACAGATCAAAATCCATAAATTTTTTGTCAGCGATATAGCCTCTTTCAGAAGGATTCAAAGAGTGTATACAGTAATTACATCTGAAATTGCAGCCATAGACAGGAAAAATTTGAATAACATAAGGTGTATCAAGAGGAATATTGTCTGCCAGTATTGATCTCGTAGCGCTTGTGGTTTGGCCTTTAATTATTTTTGCTTTCATTTGTTTTTTCTCTCGATTAACTCTAATATTTTTTGAGAGTCATGATCCAAAACGTCTTCTGGATGTGCAACGTCATTAGGTGCACAACATACTGCACATTTAGGATTATGTTTATATCCTTCAGTGAGTTGCATTTTCCAGAAATCACTTAAAATTTTTCCATTCCACATTTCAAAGAGAGACTCGTGATTAACATTACCAATTACAACAGGTTTATATATTGTGTCGCAGGGTTCAACATCTCCATCAGGGAATATTCCCAACATAAAGAACGCCAGGGGGCAAACATTCCTTTTTTCAATTTCCCTCCCGTATCTGTCGTATTTTATATCCATTTTATCTGTTGCTTTAACTCCATCGTAAACAGGAAGCATTTTTTCTATGTACATTCTGTCAGAGTAATCTGAAAATAATTTATAGAATTTTTCGTCATCTCCTTTATCAAGTGCAGCATCCAGAATTTTTACAAACAAATTTGTGCTTTGTTTTTTACTGTAAAGATACTTTATATTATTCATAAATTCGTCAAAATTAATGTCCGTTCCGCAGATTTCCTTGTATTTCTGTGACGATAATCCTTGTAGCGATATTCTCAGAGTATCAAGTCCAGCATCTATAATTTCATCAGCAAGTTCTTTTGTTAATAAAGATGCGTTTGAAATGATTTCTATTCTTTCTGCAACATTACTTTCTTTTGCAATTCTGATCATTTGGCCTATATTTTTATTGAAAAAAGGCTCACCCTGTCCTGTTAAAGACAGCATTTTTATTTTTTCGGGAAATTGTTTTAGTTGTTCGATAATTTTTTGATAGGTTTCCATATCCATATTTTCTTTTGAAAAATTATATCGTTTTTTCATTTCTTCAGTGCCAAGAGAATGAGCACAGTAAATGCATTTGAAGTTGCAAAAAGTTGTTGGAAAAATAAGAACGCTGTATGGTGTACTAAGAGGTACTACTTCCGCTAACTTTGTTCTTTCAAGTCCGCATACAGGTTTTATTTCCGAAGGCATATTCTACTCCTATTCAAATAAATTTATCAATTTTGCTGCATCTTTATCAAGATATTCCAAGGGGTCAACTATACAATTATAATTAGTACATCCTTTGCAATCCGGAATTATATTTTTTTGCATTTTCAGCATTGTTTTTAGGAAATTTTTTCTCTTATCTCCATTCCATATTTCTAAAATAGTGTTATCTTTGATATTTCCTAATGATATTCTTCTGGTGAGTCCTGGAACAGGACAGGGAAATACATCTAAATCACAGCCTATTTGTAGAAAATAAAATACAGGGCTGCAGACTTGTCTGGTTTGATCTACTTCTTCTCCATAAAAATTCTTTGTGGTATCAACTTTTGACTGAAGTTTGCTCATTTGCCGTTGCATTTGAATAAGATGTTCTATAAAGATTTTATCGGCAAAGGGACTAAAAATTTCATAAAATTTATTTTCTTCCTCTTTGTTTTCAAAAGTTGCATCTATGGCTTTTATGTATATTTGAGTATTTTTTTTGTTTTCATAAAGATATTTTAGATTTTCTAAAAATTTATCAAAATCAATTTTTTTGCCGCAAATTTCTTCATATTTTTCACTGCTTAAACCCTGAATAGAAATATTTATATTAGTTAAGCCTGCATTTATAAGTTTATCGATCAATTCAGGTGTGAGTAAGACTCCATTTGTTATTATTTCTATTCTTTCAGCAATTTTTTTATCAGCTACAAGTTTTACCAGTTCAGGTAGTATTGGATTGGCTAAAGGTTCTCCGAGTCCTGAAAAAACGATTCTTTTTATCGAATTTTTTGGAAATTCAGCAAGTTGCTCCACGACTTTTGAGCACATATCGAAATTCATGTGTTTAATTTCGTAGTTTAACTTTTTAAATTCCCCATTTTCTTGATCCCGTGTAGAATGTATGCAATAAAAACACTTAAAATTACAAAATCTTGTCTGTTCTATGTAAACCGTAAATGGAGCTGGAAGTGGTATTATGTCTGCAAGGTTTTTTCTGTTTGTGTCATAATTTGGCTTAATTTTGGTATTCATGGTTTTTTTATGTTTTTTTCCATTATCTTTTTTTATTACAAAATTTATCTAATTATATCATTTTTATAAAATCAAAAATATATCGTTTCTAAGTTAAATTTTTTAGGCTTAATCACTTTTTTCCATAATTAAAAAATTATTGTATAATTTTTTTAATAATATAATTAATGAAATTAATAAAGAATGTCTGATAATTCACATATTTTATTAGCCTGTATGCCAAAATCTGGTAGTACATTTTTGGTAAACTTAATAGATAGATTACCTGATTTTAAAAAATATTCCCTGGTACCTGGCTATGGAGATAGAGAACAGGAAATTGAAGAATCAAGAATTAACTCATTTCTTGTTTCACGTGAAAATCCAAATTCTAAGGTTTTTAATTCTAAATTTTTTATAGCTCAGCATCATGTTAGACATTCGATAGTACTCGATGATATTTGTAATAGGCACAATATATTCAGAGTTATTTTATGCAGAAATTTAAGAGATGTAATATATTCAATCAAAGATCATTTTGTAGATGAAGCAGTAGGGGGTTCATCCGGTGTTGTTCCAAAGGAATATTTTTCTTGGGAGGATCACAAAAGGGAAGAATTCATTGTAGATTTAATAATTCCTTGGTATATAAATTTTTTTATGGGCTGGATAAAGTGCAAAGATAATTCAATAAAAATGATCTGGTATGAAGACTTAATATCCAATAAAATAGAAACTGTTTCTTCTATATTAAAAGCTGCCGGACATTTGCAAATAACTACTGAACAAATTGATGAAGCAATTAATATAGTTACTGCAAATCAAACTACGTCTCAAAAACGTTGTTCAAAAAATCGTTTTAATAAAGGCATTTCGGGACGGGGCCAGAATTTAAGCCAAAATGCATCTGATAAACTATTAAAATTATTAGATTATTATAAGCTTGATGATTTATATTTTAAATTATTATACTGATCCTTTAAAAACTAAAAGGAAAATTATGAGGAGAATACGGTTTTAATTATTTTTCAACCTATGCCACTTAATGACTTGTTCTAGTCCATCATCAATTGTAAATTGAGGAAGAAAGCCAACTTCATTTTTCAATCTTGAAATATCAGCAATTGAATGTGAAACTTCATTAAGAGAAGTTTTTTTAGTTCCCAATTTTATTAATTCGTGGCCATTCATTTTTTCAGTAATTTTATAGATAATATCCTTTACTTTTATGCCTTGGCCTGAACCAATATCAATAATTCCTTGAATTTCGCAATTAACTATTTCAACAAAAGCTTCTGCAACGTCTTTAACATACATATAATCTCTTATTTGTTCACCGCTGCTGCATATAATTTCTTCACCTTTTAATATAGAAGTTATGATAGATGGTATTAATCTTGTTGAATATTCATTTTCTCCATATAAATTAAAAATTCTTCCCCAGGCATAACTGATATCTAAACTTTTTAAGACTTCTAGCAATGCTCTTTTGCAAGCGGAATAAGGGTAATTCGAATAATATTCCGCTTGTGTTCCAGCAACTACAGCCCTTTTGCCACCGTTTTCCTTAAAACTTCTTAAAAGATTTATTCCTGAATTTAACCAAGCATAATTGTTGGAGTTATATAAATAGTTGCCGGGTATAACATCCCAGGCTAAATGAAGCAGGTGAGAAGGCTGGACAGTTTTAAAAAGTATATTAACCTGATCATGATCCAGTAAATTTACTTTATGCCAGATTAAGCCGTTAATATCAATTTTTTTATTATAGTAAATAGCGTGAATATCATACCCATATTTAATTAATGGGTTAATTGTATTTCTTCCTATAAATCCACTTGCACCAGTTATTATAATTTTTTTCATAATTATAGTTTGTAATTAAATAATTAAATAGTTAAATAATTATATCATTATATCATTAGCTGCGATTAAAACCCGCAAGTAAAGTTTTTAACCTTACGGGTGGGGTTCTTTTTTTTCATATATTTGGATGTCTTCTTTTATTTTCGTTTAACTTATAATCTTAATTATTATAATTTTATTTAAAAGGTAATTAATTTTGGCAAATAATTATGCAATTATTGTTTTAGATCATAGAGAACATAGTTGTATTCAAAGATCCATAGAGTTTTTTTCTGATAGAGAAGTTAATGTTTATTATTTTGACTCCAAAGAAGAAAAATATAATGGAAAATTTGCTAATAATATTAAATATTACCATGTTCCAGGCGCAAATGGAAATTGCAAAATTTTAAATGGTTTATATGAAATAAAAGAAGATTATGTGGTGTTGTGTGGGGTTGATGACTTTGTTATTCCTGGTGCTTTAAAAAAAGGTTATGAATTTTTAAGGGAAAACAAGTCGTATAAAATTGTTACTGGAAAGTTTTTTTCATTTGATAAAGATTTTAATGGGAAATTTTTATATAATTATAGACTTCTTTATCAATATTGGTTAAAAAATAATCTAATTCATAATTCACCAGAAGAACGAATTAAGCACTATTTGAATCATTACGTCCAGCTTTTCTGGGTGATGCACGAAAAAGAGAATTTAATTAGAATATTTAAATTATTTAATAAATGGTCCTTATCTGGATATATAACCTGGGAGGAATTATTTCTTGGAGCTTTGATTTTAGCTGAAGGAAATATTAAATTTTTGCCAGATTTATTTGCGGTTAGGGAAAAAACCCAAAAAGAAATTTTAAGAGATGTTGATTATATTTATCCAACTAATCATATAGTAGCAAGAAATTCTGAACATGAACTTTATAAGCCCGAATTGGAAGTAATAAAAAGTGTTATTGATAAAGAATATTATGTTGGCTTTACTGATTTAATTCTAGAGTCTTATGAAGATTTTTATTATGAATATAAAATTAAAAAACAGGAAAAATTTAAAAAATACGACATAGAAACGTGTAAATCTGTAAATAGTTTAGATGAAATAAAAGAGCAAAAGCTTTTATCAGATGAAGATATTGTAGAACTTCAAAAAATACAGGATATACTTTATGGATCTAAATGGTAAAAATGTATTAATAACAGGAGCTGACGGTTTTATTGGCTCACATCTAACTGAAGAACTACTCAGATCTGGATGTAATGTAAAGGCGCTATCTTATTATAATTCGTTTAATAGTTGGGGCTGGCTTGAAGAAATAAATCACGAAAATCTGGAAGTAATATGCGGGGATGTCCGTGATCCATATTTTTGCAAAAAACTTACTCAAAATATTGATATTGTTTTTCATCTGGCATCGTTGATCGCAATTCCTTATTCATATGTTGCTCCGGACAGCTATATTGATACCAATATTAAGGGAACTGCTAATATTTGCTTGGCGGCGCTTGAAAATAACTGTGAAAAAATAATCCATACATCTACAAGTGAAGTATATGGTACAGCTCAATATGTACCTATAGATGAAAAGCACCCATTGCAGCCTCAATCTCCTTACAGTGCAAGCAAAATTGCTGCAGATTCAATGGCTATGAGTTTTTATAATGCTTTTAACCTGCCTTTAATAATAGCAAGACCTTTTAACACTTATGGCCCCCGACAATCAGCACGCGCCATAATTCCTACAATTATTACTCAGATTGTAGCGGGTAAAAAACAAGTTAAACTTGGTGATGTTACACCCACCAGGGATTTAAATTATGTTAAAGATATATGCCATGGGTTTGTTCTTCTGGCAGAAACTGAGAATATAACTGGAGAAACTATAAATATCGGCTCTAATACTGAAATATCCATCCAGAATTTACTGGAAAAAATCAAAAAGTTAATGGATAGTGATGTTGAATTTATAACAGAAGAACAAAGAATTAGACCCGAAAAATCAGAAGTAAAAAGATTATGGTGCGACAATAGTAAAATCAGGAATCTAACCGGTTTTAAACCTGAATATAACCTGGAACAGGGATTGGAAGAAACCATAAAATGGTTTACAGATAGTAAAAACTTAAAAAGATACAAAACGGATATTTATAATGTTTAAACAAACAGTTGATTTTATAAGGGATATTTATAAAACCAATGATTTCATACCTCTTCATGAGCCCTGTTTTACCGAAAGAGAGAAAGAACTTGTTGTAGATTGCATTAATTCAACGTTCGTATCTAGTATTGGGCAGTATGTAGCTGATTTTGAAAAGAAAATTGCAAATTTTTGTGGGACAAAATACGCTGTGGCGTGTGTAAACGGGACCAGTGCACTCCATATAGCACTTATTTTGGCGGGAGTAAAGCCGGGGGATGAAGTTATAACCCAGCCATTGACCTTTATAGCAACTGCCAATGCAATTAAATATGCCGGTGCTACCCCTATTTTTCTAGATATAGACAGAGACACACTGGGTTTATCACCTAAAAAACTCGAAGAATTCCTACAGAATAACAAAACGGGAAGTAAAGTCACCGCATGTATTCCTATGCATACATTCGGCCACCCCGCAAAAATTCAAGAAATAGCAAAAATTTGCAATAAGTACAATATTAAACTTGTAGAAGACTGTGCTGAATCGCTAGGGAGTAAATTTAACGGCATACATACAGGGAATTTCGGTCAATCAGGTATTTTAAGCTTTAACGGGAACAAAATTATCACTACAGGCGGCGGTGGTATGCTACTCACTAATGATGAGCAACTTGCAAAAAGAGCAAAACATTTAACCACGCAAGCAAAAATCCCTCACAGGTGGGAATTTGTGCATGATGAAATCGGTTATAATTATCGTATGCCGAACATTAATGCAGCGTTAGGGCTTGCTCAGATGGAAAAATTACCGGCACTTCTTGATAAAAAACGTAAACTTGCTGGTATTTACAAGGATTTTTTTAAAGAAAAGTTCGTCACAGAGCCCGAAAACTGCTGCTCAAATTACTGGTTAAATGCTATTTTACTGGATGATAAAAAGCAAAGAGATGAATTTTTGAATTATACAAATGATAATGAGGTTATGACACGTCCTGCCTGGCGTTTAATGAATAAACTGGAGATGTTTAAGGATTGCCGGTGCGGCGATCTGTCGAATGCTGAGTTTATTGAGGAGAGGTTGGTTAACATTCCAAGTGGGGTGAAGGTATGAAAATAAGGAGATATAGCGTTGTCAGTAGATAATAAAAATTTAGACCTGATAAAAAATTACTGGGAAAATGAAAATACAGTTTCTTTAAAAGATGGTAATCTTCAATCAATTGAGAGGAACGCAATACTAGACGCTGTAAAGACTTTACCTGAAAGCTCTCTAGATATACTTTTTGATATAGGATGCGGAGATGCTACAGATACTATATTTTTTCTGGAGCATTTTAAAAAATGTTACGGTTATGATTATTCAAAACAAATGCTGGAAAAAGCAATTAATAATTGCAAAGAGAAGATTATCAAATTTAGAAACTTTGATATATTAAATGATGATTTTAATGAAAAATGCACAGTTGCAATTACTAAAAGATGTCTGATAAATTTGGGAAATTTTGAAAACCAGAAAAAAGCAATATTAAAGATACATAATGCCCTTAATGACAATGGTTATTATTTAATGCTGGAAACATGTATAGATGGGCTTAATAATTTAAACATTCTTAGAAACAAATTTAACCTTGAATCATTAAAAGAACCCCATCATAATACATATTTTAAGTTGAATAATTTGTTAGAATTTTTAAAAAATTATTTTGAAATTCAAGTTATGTTTAATTTTTCCACTTATTTTTTCTTAACAAGAGTATATAATCCAGCATTAACAGCAGATTACATGAAATATGACACTATAGCAAAAGAAGTATATGAAAAAATTGATTTATTTGAAGGTAAAAATATTTTAAGTCCTCAGTTTCTTTTAATACTAAAGAAATTGGTGAAATAATATAACGCAAGCAATAATTTATAATTTACTTGACAAAATATAAAAACATACATACAATCAAATTTGTAATCAAATTTGTAATCAAATTTGTAATCAAATTTGTAATCAAATTTGTAATCAAATTTGTAATCAAATTTGTAATCAAATTTGTAATCAAGAGTAGGTCAAGTAAAGGAGAATGGTATGGGTAACACTACAATTCAATTAAATCATGACACAGCAGCAAACTGGACTACTAATAACCCCACGCTGGCTGCGGGAGAGATAGGTTTGGAAACGGATACTAAACGAATAAAAGTCGGTGATGGCTCGACAACGTGGAATTCTCTTGCTTATTATGGCGTGGGTTCATCTTTTAAGTATGGGCTTTATACATTATCTGCTAACCAGACAAGTAATGTAGCTGCTAACAATCATGTTGAATTCAATACAAAAATAGATGGTTCTCTAAATACCCCATCTACTGGAAGCGGACAGGAAAATGGAAGGATAACTCTACCAACTGGTACATATAAAGTAACCGCAACCCTTTTTGTATCTGGTAGTAGTGGTGGAGGAATTACTTATGATTTGTATAATGTAACATCGTCATCAACAATTAATAGTCCTTTGTATGGAAATCAAAAAACAACAACCTATACTGGTAATTATTCAAATTTACAACCGTTAATAAATGTGTTTACTGTTTCTACTGAAACTCAGATAGAATTACGCATAACAGGTAACACAAATATAACCACTATTTGTGCTGGTTCATCCTTGTTAATCGAAGAATACGGCGGGTATTAATAGTTTAAAAATATTTCCAAACTAAAGAATCTAAAAGAGATATCTCTTTTAGGTTCTTGTTATCAGCCTTATATGATACAATTTGATAATGAATAAAATATTCATAATAGCTGAAGCTGGAGTAAATCATAACGGGGATATTGGACTTGCTAAAAAACTGGTTGATGTAGCCACAGAAGCAGGAGCGGATGCGGTTAAATTCCAGACATTTAAAGCTGAAAATGTAGTTAGTAAAATCGCACAAAAAGCTGAGTACCAAGTACAAACCACCGGAAACGCTGAAACCCAGCTAGAAATGGTAAAAAAACTGGAGCTATCTTTTGAGCAGTTTGTAGAATTAAAGGAATACTGCAAAGATAAAGGAATAATGTTTCTCTCTACTCCATTTGATTTGGAGAGTATCGATTTTCTCAATAATTTAGGAATGGAAATATTTAAGATTCCCTCTGGAGAAATAACAAACCTGCCTTATTTAAGAAAAATAACGAGTTTAGATAAGAAAATCATACTTTCAACAGGAATGGCAACGCTGGATGAAATAAAAGACGCACTTAAGGTACTTAATACGGATAAAATAACCGTACTCCACTGTAATACTGAATATCCAACCCCTATGGAAGATGTAAACCTGCTTGCTATGAAAACAATAGAAAAAGAATTGGGAGTAAAAGTGGGCTATTCAGATCATACAGAAGGCATAGAAATTCCAATTGCTGCGGCGGCGCTGGGAGCGTGTATGTTTTTATACCATTTTACACTAGATAAAAATATGAAAGGCCCTGACCATAAAGCATCTTTAAACCCTGATGAATTAAGAGCAATGGTAAAGGCTATAAGAAATATTGAGAAAGCTTTAGGAAATGGTATAAAAACCCCTTCCCAAAGTGAGAGGAAAAATATTAATATAGCAAGAAAGAGCATAGTTGCTAAAATTGATATTAAAAAAGGCAACATTCTCACTGAAGCTAACATCACTGTAAAAAGACCCGGCAACGGCATAAGTCCAATGAAATGGGATGAAATAACCGGAACTGTTGCATCAAAAGATTATAAAGCGGATGAATTAATATGAGCAAAAGAAAAATATGCGTTATAACAGGGACAAGAGCCGAATATGGACTTTTGGCCCCTTTAATGCAGGAAATAAAAAACGATAACGACCTTGAGTTACAGTTAATAGTAACAGGTATGCATTTATCAACCGAGTTTGGTCTGACCTATAAGGAAATTGAATTTAAAATTGATAAAAAAATCGAAATTCTTCTTGCATCCGATACGCCTATTGGAATATCGAAATCCATGGGACTTGCTCAAATTAGCTTTGCAGAAGCTTATGAGGAGCTAAAACCTGATATTATTGTGGTTTTAGGTGACAGATTCGAAATTTTTGCAGCCTGTGCTTCTGCAATGATAGCTAAAATTCCAATTGCACACTTGCATGGGGGTGAAACAACAGAAGGGGTTTTTGATGAAGCCCTAAGGCATTCAATCACTAAAATGAGCCATTTGCATTTTCCCGCAGCTGAAGAATACAAGAATAGAGTTATACAACTAGGTGAGCATCCTGATAGAGTTTTTAACTTTGGTGCAATAGGAATAGATAATATAAAAAATTTAAAACTATTAACAAGAAAAGAATTTGAGGATTCATTAGGTTTTAAACTTGCTCCCAGGAATCTTCTAATTACATTCCATCCTGCTACACTTGAGGTCGGAACAGCAAAGGAACAGTTTAAAAATCTTCTTGCAGTGCTTGATGACTTACAGGATACGCATTTAATTTTTACTAAAGCTAATGCTGATACAGATGGCAGGATAATAAATCAAATGATTGATAATTATGTAACTAAAAATCCCAAAAAAGCAGTAGGTTTTACAAGTCTAGGGCAGCAAAGATATCTTTCAGCCCTGCAGTATGTTGATGCTGTTGTGGGAAATTCTTCAAGTGGACTGTGTGAAGCTCCTTCTTTTAAGATTGGAACAATCAATATAGGAGATAGGCAAAAAGGTCGGATAAAAGCAGCCAGTATCATAGATTGCACACCCGATAAGGATTCAGTAAAGCAAGCTGTTGAAAAACTCTACTCTTCAGAATTCCAGGAAAATCTTAAAACAGTAAAAAATCCTTATGGAGAAGGTGGAACCGCCAAAAAAATAAAAGAAATTCTTAAAAATTATGATTTAACATGTATATTAAAAAAACAATTCTTTAATTTAAGAATTGAGGAATATTCTTATGAAAAATCAAGATAAATATATTATTTCTGATAAAATAACCATCTTGGATGCCTTAAAGCAAATAGATGAACTTTCAAAAATAGCGTATTCACCTCTTTGTTTATTTGTAATAGATCAGGAAGGGAAAGTACAGGGATCTTTAACAGATGGTGATATAAGAAGAGCCATACTTAAGGGGGTTACGCTTGAGGATAATATCAAATCAGCACTTAATAAAACCTATAATTTTATTAAAATTAATTCCTTTGACTTTAATTATATAAAAATGCTAAAAGAGCGAGAAATTTCGCTAGTTCCTATGATTGATGAAGACGGTAAAATAGTTAAACTTATTGATATAAAAAATCATAAGTCAATATTACCTTTGGACGCAGTGATAATGGCAGGTGGCCTTGGGACTAGGCTTAGGCCTTTTACTGAAAATATTCCTAAACCCCTCCTGAAACTAGGTGATAAAACACTGATCGAATATAATATAGACTGGCTCAATGAATTTGGAATTATGAATTTTTATATTACAGTCAATTATCTTGGAGATCAAATAATTGAACATTTAGGTGATGGAAAAACTAAAGAAATAAAAATAAATTATGTAAAAGAAGATAAGCCCATGGGAACAGCCGGCTCAATATCCCTAATTAATAACTTTGAAAATGAAGATATTCTGGTTCTGAATTCTGACATAATTACAAATATTGATTATCATGATTTTTATCAATCATTTCTTGAAGAAGAGGCTATGATGACAATTGCTTCTATCCATTACACAAGAAATGTTCCTTATGCAGTTTTTGAAACTGACTGTAGAAAAATTCTTTCATACAAAGAAAAGCCTTCTTACAACTATACTTCCAATGCAGGTATTTATCTAGTTAAAAAAGAGCTCCTGAAGGAAATTCCCGAAAATACTTTCTTTAATATGATTGATTTAATTGATATTTGCCTTAAAAAAGACTATAAAATAACATGTCATCCAATTTTAGGGTATTGGCTAGATGTTGGCAATATGGAAGATCTGGCTAAAGCTCAATGTGATATTAAAAATATAAGGTTTAGCTGATGTATAAAGGGAAAAAAGTTCTTTGTATAATTCCTGCCAGAGGTGGTAGTAAAGGGGTTCCTGGAAAAAATATAAAAAATTTTTGTGGTAAACCCCTTATAGCCTGGGCAATTGAAAAGGCTAAAAACTGTAATTATATTGACAGATTAATAGTATCAACAGATTGTGAAAATATTGCAAATGTTGCCCGGAAATTTAGTGCAGAAGTACCTTTTATGAGAGATATAAAGCTTGCTCAGGACTCATCTCCTATGGTACCGGTCATAATAGAAGCAATAAAAAAAATGGGGGAAACTTATGATTATGCAATAATGCTTCAAGCCAATTCCCCTCTTACTCATCAATCAACAGTGGATAAAGTGTTAGAAAAACTCGTGGATGAGGATCTAGATGTCGTATTTACTGTTTGTGAAACAGGACATCCTCCTCAATGGACTTTAAAAATAAATGATAATAAGATTTTTTATGCTTTTTATGGAGATGATTATCTCCCTTCGGTAGCAAGACAAAAAGAAGATAAACTTTATAGGGCAACAGCGGCTGTTTACGCTGTTAAAATTGATGCATTATTAAAAAAGAAGGAAACTATCCGATTAGCTTTGCCATCTAAAGACCAAAAGTCTGGAGCGATTATTACTGATGAATTTTCTGCTGCTGATATTGATACGGAACTTGATTACTACATTGCTGAAACAATATATAGAAAAATATACAAAGGAGAAATACCTTGTTAAAAGATAAAGTTGTTATTGTTACTGGCGGCAGCGGTCTTATTGGTAATGCTTTTGTACAAGCTGTGCTGGATAATAATGGTATACCCATAATAGCGGATGTTTTAAAACCCTCTGTAAATAATGTAGAATATATTAATCTTAACATTTGCTCTAAAGAAAGTATTGAAAATTGTATAAAAATAATTTCAGAAAAATATGGAAAAATCGATGCCTGGATTAATAACGCATATCCCAGAAACAAAAATTATGGAAGGCAATTTTTTGATGTAGAGTATGAAGATTTTTGTGAAAATTTAAACTTACACGCAGGAGGGTATTTTCTATGTAGCCAGGCAATCAGTAAATATTTTATTGAGCAGGGCTACGGCAACATAATAAATATGGCTTCCATTTATGGAAATATTGCGCCAAGATTTGAGATTTACAATAATACAAGTATGTCTAATCCTGTAGAGTATGCTGTAATAAAATCAGGGATTATTCACTTAACCAGATATATTGCCAAATACCTGAAAGGGAAAAACATAAGGGTTAATTCTGTTTCTCCTGGTGGGATTCTAGACAACCAACCGCAAAATTTTTTAAATGAATATAATAAATTATGTTTAAATAAAGGAATGCTTGATAAAGAAGACTTAACAGGGACATTGATTTTTCTTTTATCTGATAGTTCGAAATATATTAACGGGCAAAATATTATCGTAGATGATGGTTTTACCTTATGAAATTAGCGTTGGGCTCAGTACAATTTGGCGTTAATTATGGAGTGGAAAACCTGCCACCACTGGAGCTTGATGAGATAAAAAGCATAATAAATATTGCTCAGTCAAATAATATTAAAATTATTGATACAGCTAGTACTTATGGAAAAAGTGAAGAAATTTTGGGAAAGGTACTACCTGAGAATTCCGATTTTAAAATAGTTACTAAAACGTTAAATACCGAGAATCCCGAAGATCTGGAAAAAACCTTTAATTATTCTCTGAAAAGATTGAAAAAAAATTCAATATATGGACTATTGATTCACGAACCGGAACTATTAATGGGTAATAATGCAAACAAAGTATGGAAGAAATTATTAGCGCTAAAAAATGCAGGTTTAGTGGAAAAAATAGGAGTTTCTGTATATAGCAATGAAGAAATTGATACAATATTGGATAAATTTGATATCGATATAATACAAATACCCTTAAATATTTTTGATACAAGATTAATAAAGTCTGGTCACTTGAAAAAATTAAAAGATAAACAAGTTGAGATACACGTAAGGTCGGTTTTTTTAAAAGGGCTTTTGCTTAAAAATCCTCAAAATTTGCCGGATTATTTTAAAAATTATAAAAATGAATTAGAGACTTTTCATAAAGAATTAAATAAAATTAAAATAACTCCTGTTGAAGCGTGTATAAATTTTGTTAAAAACCATGAAGAAATTGATTATATAATTATCGGAGTAAGAACTAATAAACAATTCAGTGAAATATTTAATGCATATAATAAGAATTTTACTTTTGATTATTCCGGTTTTAATTTAAATGAAAAAGAACTTTTAAATCCAAAATTGTGGAAATTATAATAGGGTTAAATTATGACAGAAAGAAATAAAACAGAAAAACAATTAACAGTTCAGATTAATAAATCCAACTGCTCCCTTGAAACAAAAGAGAGAAAACAAAAATTTGACGAAGCCAGAGCAAAAGGCATAGAAGATAAATATCAGGAATACCGAAGTCAGTGGTCAGAAAACCCTAAAAATCAGGTTGTTTCAGGCTATCCTCTTAATGTTGACGTTGAATTATCTACAGCGTGTAACCTGCGATGTCCAATGTGCCCTATGCATTCAGAAAGTGCGGTAAATAAAGTTCAACAAAAGAAATTTATGGATGTTAATCTTTTTAAAAAAATCGTTGATGAATTAACCGCTAATAATGTGCCTGCGTTAAGGCTTAATTACAGAGGAGAATCTACTCTTCATCCACAGTTTGAAGAACTTGTTAAATATGCAAAAGAAAAAGGAATAATTGACCTTAACATGACCTGTAACGGTAGTCGTTTTATTGATAATGATCAATTTATAGAAGACGTTATTCCTTATATGGATTGGATAACATTTTCTGTGGATGGGATTTATGAAACTTTTGAGAGTGTAAGAAAGCCGTTGAAGTTTCATAAAATAGTAGAAATGATTAAACAAATTCAGGAATTTAAGAAAAAAAATAATCTTGTAAGGCCTGTAATCAAAATTCAATCCTGCTGGCCCAAAATCAAAGATACTTATGAAGAATATTATAATATTTTTTCAGAAATTGCTGATTCTGTTGATTTTGGAATTGAAAGAGAAGATACACCCGGCTGGTCTGATAATTTTGAAATGGAGAATAATTATGTGTGCTCAAAACCCTACCAAAGTTTAATTATTACCGTTGATGGGAGAGCAATCCCCTGTTGTGTAGATCAGAATATTTCATTTGAAGTAGGTGATGCAAATAATCAATCAATCAAGGAAATCTGGACCGAGTCTAAAATGCAATTATTGAGAAGGTCTTTTGATAACAAAAATTATATAAAGCTATGCAGGGATTGCGTTATGCTGAGAAAACACGCAGAACCTGAAGAATTAACTATTGGTGGTAGAAAAGTGTATGTTTCAACAGAATATAAGAGAAAAAATGATTAAAAATGATGATATGCAGAAAAAGCTTGATAAATTAGCGAAAAGATATAAAAATAAAAAAATTATTGCTTATGGGACAGGAACTCTAGCCTCCCAATTAGTTGATGAGTATGACCTTTCAAAATTAAATATTATAGGTTTTTCAAATAGCAGCTATTTTTACTATAAAGAACCTTTTAAGAATTACGAAACTTTTTCACCTGATGAAATAAAAGATTTAAAACCAGACTTAATATTAGTAACAGTCGCAGAGTTTAAGTATGTCAAGGAATTCTGGAAAAAGAAATTTCCAGAGTTTTTAAAAATAAAAAGAGAGCTAATAAATCCAAAATATCTCCTTAAAAAAAATATTACAAATAAAAATGAACTATTTCCAAAAAACACAAATGTAAAAAATTCATCTTTAAAAGAAATAGTTGAAACTATCTCTGAACTGGAAAAAGAGTTGGATTTGTTAAATTTATCTTTTTGCAATATTAAAATCTGGCAGGTTTCGAGGTTTAAGATATTTTTGACTTTATGTTCAAAATTAAATATTAGTCAACAACCTTACGAATTAACCAGCTCAAATTTTTTAAAAGAATTAATTAATGAAATTAATGAGCGTAAAAATGCTTGTTTATATTCTCCTTTCCGCAATGCAGGAAAAATTAATGCCTTAATCTATTCCAGTACAGAAAGAACTGAGAAAGGACGACTGGAAAATGTTTATATTGAACATTTAGTAAAAGAACTTGCTGAAAAGAATGTGCCCTATCACGTTATAATTGGTTATTCTCCTAAAATATACCAGATAAGTTTTTCCCGAAATATCAGCACCATGGATGCCTTCAAATCATATTTTAGAGATCATGAAAAACTTAGAATAAAAGAAACTAGATCTGAATTAACCCCCGAGTTTATTGAAAAAGTAAAGCATATAGAAACCAGAATCTTTGAAATATTTGGCGTCAAAATAGAGTTATTAAAATTATTTATAGACAAGAGTATAACTTTTATAGAAAAGTACATTTATTTTAAAAAACTGTTTAAAGAAAAAGAAGTTAAAGAATTATATATTGTTTGTTCTTATACTAATTATGAAATTATAAAAGCGGCTAAGGATCTAAATATTACAGTTATTGAGCTTCAGCATGGTGTTATGGAAAAGTATCTGATAGGGTATTATTACCCTTATTCCAAAAATCCAGAATATTTGCCTGATAAATTTTATAGTTTTGGAGAATATTGGTCGCAAAACGGATCTATTCCTGTAGATAAAGAAAATATAGTTAATTACGGTTTTCATTGCATAAGAAATGCTAAAAAAAAGTACGAAAATACCAAAAAAATAGAAAATCAAATTCTTGTGCTGTCTCAGTGGACGGTTAGAGGGGGGTTGTTGCAGTTAATTTTGGATAATATTGAAAAATTACAGGATTATCAAATAATACTTAAACTTCACCCAAGGGAACAGCACCTTATAAATGTTGACCCTTATCTGCTACAGCTGAAAAATTATCCAAACATTATAATTTCTAAAAATCAGCCGTTATATAAGCTTTTGGCAAGCTCAAATTATGTAATCGGCGTTTATTCAACCGCAATTTATGAAGCGATTGAATTTGGCTGCAAGCCCATATTAGCGGATCTTCCAGGGATTGAATACATGGAGAACCTTAAAAATACATATAAAATTCCCGTTTTAAGACAAGGTAGCGATAACATTCTAGATATTATTAACCAGGCAAACAAGATAAATGTTAATATTTCGAGTTTATTTTAAAATATTATAATAACTATTAGAAAGGTAATGGGATAAATGGAAAAAATTTATTCAATAATATTAGCATCAGGCAAAGGAGAGAGATTTGATTATTATAAACCTAAACAATTCATAAAAATTGCCGGAAAAACTGTGCTTGAGCATACCCTTGATATTTTTGAGAAAAATAATTCCATTGATGAAATAATACTGGTTATAAACCCGGAGTATAGGGCTCTAACAGAGCAGATTGTAATAAATAACCATTATAAAAAAATTACAAAAATTCTTAATGGCGGGGAAACACGAAAAGAAAGTTCTTTTATCGGAATTAACTCCATAAATGTTGATAACGCTAAGGTGCTCATTCATGACGCCGTAAGGCCTTTTGTTTCTGATAGAATAATCAATGAATGCGTTGAGGCGCTAGATAGGTTTGCTGCAGTGGATGTGGCAATAAAATCCGCTGACACAATTATACAGATTAACGACGAAAATATTATTGAGAATATACCTAAAAGAAAATATATGATGAGGGGGCAAACTCCACAGGCATTCAAGGTTAACTTAATAAAAAAAGCGCATGAATTATCAGCAAAAGAAGAAAACCCTGAATTTACTGATGATTGCGGACTTATTGTAAAATATAATCTTGCTGATGTTTATGTAGTTAACGGCGAAGAAACCAACATAAAATTAACTTATCCTGAGGATATTTTTCTTGCAGATAAGCTTTTCCAGATAAATAGCCATAAAGTACCTGAAAATGTGTCACTCAATGCTTTAGAAGATAAAATTATAGTTATTTTTGGCGCAAGTAGCGGGATCGGTAGCGATATATGCAAAATAGCCCGGGATTACAAAGCAATTGTTTATGGTTATTCTAGAAAAAACAATGTGGATGTTATTAATTATGATAACGTTCAAAATGCTTTAAAAGAGGTTTATGAGAAAGAAAATAGAATCGACTTCATTATAAATACCGCGGGTGTTCTTAACATAGGAAAACTCGAAGAACGGGATATAAAAAGCATTACAGAAGAAATAAACATAAATTATATTGGCGCAATTAATGTGGTAAAAGCAGGTATTGAGTATCTTAAACAAACTAAGGGGAGCTTACTGTTGTTTACTTCCAGTTCATACACAAGGGGTCGGGCACTCTATTCGCCTTATTCTTCATCAAAAGCCGCCGTTGTAAACCTTGCGCAGGCACTCGCAGAAGAATTTTTGCCGGACAATGTTAAAATAAACGTAATGAACCCTGAAAGAACCGCAACTGCCATGAGGTTCCAAAATTTCGGGAAAGAACCGGACGGCACGCTTCTCAACTCAGAAAAAGTTGCGATTGATTCATTAAAAACAGTTCTCTCTGATTTAACCGGACAAGTTATTGATGTAAGAAAATCAAGATCTTAATTTTTTATTACATATAACCATAATGCCTTAATTTTAATATCCAGAGCCCAGGTTTTTATAAGGTATTTGATAAAATTATTTTCCTGAATAGTTAGAAGTTTTTGCTTTTCGAATATATTTTCAAAATCTATTTTTTCTAGGTCCCAATTTTTGGATAATTCACGCATTTCATCAAAAAACTGTTTTAGTTCGCAATAACGGTGAAACCTGACTCCCCTCAACATAAGAGCCCTTTTAAAGCCAAAGCTAAAATAGCTGTAAGCCCTTGTATGATAAGTATGCTCCAATTCTTCGTACCTGTTTTGTTCGATTATAAAATCCTTTTGACGGTTAAAAACTTTTATAAGGTCTAAAAATTTGTTATTTATAGATCGGGTAACAGAAGAAGGGGTTGATAAGTTATAATAATAAAAGGGTTTAAAAACCAGAAGAACTTCCCTGCTGAGAATCATAGCCTGCCAGGTAAAAAGAATATCCGAGCCGTTATGTATATTTTTCGCAAAAAACAGATTATGTTTATGTAAAAAATCTTTTTTCCATAAGCCTGACCACACTGCATAAGAACAATTCTTCATTATTTCTTTTAAATTGTCCGTAAGTACAGCTTTCTTATTACATGTATTCGGGAAAGTAAAAGCAATAACAGTAGCGGTTCCTGCTTGTGTAACCTTGTAATTGTAGATTTTTATTACGTTGGGTTTATTATGTTCTTCAGCCTGCTTAACCAGCTCCTCGTACATTTCTTCGCTAACCCAGTCGTCAGAATCAACAAAGGAAATATATTCTCCCTGTGCTATTTTTATTCCTTTATTTCGGGCATCAGATAATCCTTGATTTGCCTGGCGGATTAGTTTTATCCTGGAGTCTTGCTGTGCATATTTATTAGCTATTTCAAAAGATTTATCCATAGACCCATCATCTATTAAAATGATTTCAATACCTGATAAAGTCTGATTTACTATGCTGTCAAGGCATTTTTCCAATGTGTTTTCTGCGTTATAAATCGGAATAATTACTGAAATTCGTGGTTTAATCATATTTTTAATATTTCTCTTAAAAACTCAATACGGTCTTTATTAACTAGCGGAGCTATTTTAATCCCGCTGTAGTCAATCTTAAGTGCTTCAATGAGGTAAATGGGATCAGGCAGGCCAACTAAAATAACATCAGGATTAATTTTTTTTATGTCACCTGGCTTAATCGCAGGATAACCATACAAGGTTTGAACATTCCCGGCTGTTTTATTTTTATCGGAAATACCAATAATGTTTAAACAGCTGAGATCATAATTACTATGTAGAACTTCATAAAAAGACCCGGCGCCATATATTAAAATCTTTTTATTTTTATATACTTTCGCCATTTTCTTTAATTGTTTTTCAAAATTAATTTTTTTTAAAAACTCTTCAAAGTATTGCATTTTAATGCCTTTAATCATCCTTTAGAATAATTATAATTTTCATTTGGAATAGCATATAATACAGTGTCCCACTGGCGTAACGTATAATGTTCTAATCGATAGGTATAATTATTTAAAATACTATCTAAATAAAGTGGTATTTCATATAAATGTTTATTTGTATGATATATGGAAATAGCAAGTTGTGGCCTATGATTGATTATTGTTTGCTTCCCTCCTTTTAAAGCTTCCATCTCTGCACCTTCTATGTCCATTTTAACGAAATCTATTTTATCAATGTTATTTTCTTTTACAAATTCATCGATAGAAGTAGCATCTATTTTTAAATCAGTACTGCTTTTACTAATTTTGCTGTCGGGATTTTCAGTTACTTTCCATCCATTAAACATAATCTGGGTTTTATTTGTCCACAATCCTTTCTGAATAACTGAGACTTTGTCCGATTTTTTGATGATAGTATCAAACGGTTCCTGTTTAAATTTTTCATATAGAGGTTCAAATCCGTATATATATTCGACGTTTTCAAAATAAGAGAGAAAGGACACCGTATTATTTCCAGCGCAAACTCCTGCTTCTATAACTTTTTTAATAGCTTTTTTGTTTATAAAATCAAGGTATTGATTATTTTTGTTCAGTTTAACACTTTGATAGATTTTTAAATCAGTAAAATTTTCTTCGGAAAGCCTGGCATTAACTATCAAATTATAAATTTTTCTGTCTTCATCGGAGAAGAGAAGGTTTTTAGTTTGTTCAAAAAAGGGAGTTAAAGCTTCTTTTTCCTTTATATCCATCAAATAGTTTCGGGTTGATTTATCAGCAAAATGGAGATCTGCAAATAAACAATATTTTTGGTAATCCAAAATAATATATCTGCGAATATTTAATTTTAATAAAAGTTGTTCGATTTCATTCCAGTAAGCAGAAGCGATTATTATAAAATCGTATTTTCCTTCAAGTGGTATGAGGTCTGATACTTTTATTACTTCTATCCCAGCAAGATTTTCGGTTTTATAGGTGTCAATATAGCATATAATTTCAATATCTTTTCTTGAAAGTTCAATGCCTTCTTTAAAAATTAATCCGGTCTTTCCTGCTCCATAAATACATATTTTACTGTCAGCAGGTATATCTTTTAATAAAGAAACCAGAAGATTATTTTTTAATTGATTTATAGTGTTATTCTCTGTCATTATAATTAAATGTTAAACTGTGTCCCACTTTCGGTCAAGGATTTTACTTATAATTGACTGTTATTAAAAAATAAAATATCATTGAATTTTGATGGGGATAGAATGTTAAAAAAGACATTATGTAAAATACAGCAGCCATTACTGTGGTACAAAATCTCAAGATTAAAAGCCGTTTACAAAAATAAAAGAATTGCTCTTTACGGGGCAGGGGTTTATGCGCGGGAAATATTCGAGAATTTTAACCTTTCCGGTTTAAATATCATAGGATGTATAGATAAAGATTTTGGTAAAAAAGGAACAAAAATAGCTGGATATGAAATATTCTTTTTTAATGAGATTGAAGCTCTTAAACTGGACCTAATAGTTATAACAACTACAAACCATAATAAAAATAAAATAATACCGCCTATTTTAGATTATATTAAAGAGAAAAATTTAAATTGCAGGGTTGTATATGATTTCAATTATGAAGTCTGGCCTGATGGAACAGAAAAATCCTTAAATCCGATTCTTTATATTTTTGATTGTTTACCTTCAATGCGTGATTTAGTTATGTGGGCAGCATGCACATTTTTAGCGGTTTTAATTCCTAAGAAAAGGAATTCAATCGTTTTTATAGGTAAGAGCGGCAGGCATTACCTGGATAATACTAAATATTTATATAATCACATTATAAGAAAAAAGAAAAAGTTGAATTTCAGCCTTTTAACAGAGGATAAAAGTACTTTTGAATTATTAAAAAGAAAGAATTTGCCTGTTAGTTTTTATCCTGATCTTAAAACAGCGTGGAAGCTATTGAGGGCGTGTATTGTAATTTTTTCTGATAGCCCGAATGATTCTCATATAAGCAAATACCACCTTTTATCCAAGACTAAACAAATACAGCTCTGGCATGGCGTAGGCTTTAAAACAATAGAACTTACGCACCCCGAAATAATTGAAAATATGAAATCAATAAAACACAGACAAACTTATTTTTTAAAACGCCGTTTTCCCAGATACGACCTGCTAAATTCAACATCAAAATTTTATACAGAAAACGTTTTTAAACCCGCATTTAATTATAAAAAAGTGATTGAAGGGGGGTATCCAAGAAACGATGTGCTATTCAGGGAAGCTGATGAGCTTGATTTGATTGGAATAGATACAGAAAATTATAATAAAATACTTGAAAGGAAAAATCAGGGTTATAAGGTAGTATTATATGCTCCCACATTCAGGGATGACCGTTCTGATCCTATTATTGATGGCATAATTAATTTAGAAAAATGGTCACAATACGGAGAAGAAAATAAAATTGTATTCGTATTAAAGTTTCACCCGATTCCAAATGCGGATTACGCTCAATTTAATAAATTTGAAAATATAATCATTTATAACAACGTAAAAGATATTTACCCTGTGTTAAAAAACATTGATCTTTTAATCACTGATTACTCTTCAATATATATGGATTATTTGTTGACAGATAAGCCTGTCCTGTTTTTCCCCTATGATTATGATAGTTATGTAACTAATAACAGGGCTATTCAGTTTAATTATAACTGGATAACTCCCGGCTCTAAGTGTTATAGCCAGAATGAATTTTTGCAGGAAATCAACAATATGTTAACAAGTAATATTGATAATTACCAGGAGAAAAGAATAGAAATAAAAAATTTGGCTTTTAAAAATCCTGATGGGAATTCTTGCGAGCGGATTTGGAATTATATTGAAGCTACATTCTTACATCAATATAATTGAATAAACTTTTTCCATCATTATATTACCTCTTGCACAATTACATATTTAAATTATTTGACCCAAAATTTTAGGCAATAATCCGCGGTTTAATCTTTTTAAACGTTCACCAGCAACTTCAAATAAAGGTCTTAAGGTTTTAGCCAGCTCAAAAATTAACGTGTTATTGTCTTTATTAGCTTCATCATCCATTATGGCATAAAACTCCATCAGCTCCTTATAAGCTAATAATAGGGAAAAATTCCACTTCTTGAATAGATCATTTTCAAGTTCATTAAATAAAATCAAGGACTTATTAGCCAATTGACCAACCTTAGCAGAGTTAATATATGGCTTTCTTAGCTCCTGTTCGAGATTTCTGATATTTTGAAGCCCTTTTTCTGTAACAGAATAAGCTTTTTGCACATCATTAGCAAATAATTTTAGCTGGTCCTGTATTTTGGAGTAGTTTGCTTTAACAGGGTCGGTTTCTGTTTGAATAATATTATCAAGAAATTCGTTTATATTCATGTTTAAAGTGTTTAATTCGCTTGCGATTTCACTTAAATCCCTGTTTTCAAAGCCATTTATTTGCGCACCGCCCGTAGAACAGTTAATTAATTTAATTTTGTGACCTCTGGCAAACTCCTCAAAATGATTTATAAATCCCGCATAATCAGGAGAACTTAGTAAAATTTCGCCATTTTGCCCTTTAACTTTAATCGAACCGGTTTCTTGTAACTTTTTTAGTTTCTTTTCAAAGCGTTCATTGTTTTCACACCCTTCACTCCAAAAACTACCTGAAGAGTAGTATTTCCCGTCAGTATAAGCTAAATCCTGCCCTGTCAGGATAATTGGGTTGCAGCCCATATTACAGGCTGTTAAAAGTGCCAAATGTGACACTGAACCTTTTGTCTCATAATTTTCCAATGAAAAATCGGAAAATTTAGCAACCCATCTTGATAGAAGGTCATTTTTACAATAAAATGTAAAGAATTTGTTTGGGTTAAGTTCCTCCAGAATCCTCATATAGGCTACGGGATGAGTAATTATATTTGTATTTGAATGATCGTAGTTATTAATGGTGTATAAAAAGTTACCGGCATCTATGTAAAATGTAAAATCTGGAATAATTCCAGCTAACATCAGTTTTTTATAAGCTACATTTACACAAAAAATGATAAATTTTTCCCTATTTTGCTTTATTATATCTATGTTTTTATCTAATGACGGCCCTGCTGATATAATAAGTGCTGCTTTATCCTTGAATTTACCTTCCAGTATGCTTAATGCGTAGTCAGGTTTGTCTGTTCTAAGCTTGTAAAGGCTATTTCTTAGCCAGGGCCAGGACATTTTAGATAATGTTGTGAAATTTGATTGTAAAGTAGCAACAATGGCAGGCAGTTCAAAGTTTAAATTCTTGATGAGGTCAGGATAAAGTAAATCCGAGGATTTTAGCTTTAAAACATTAACATTATCATTAAATCCGTACACTTTAGCCAAAGTACTGCTTAATTCATCTATTGTATTTGTAATAAACACTCGTCCACTCTGGAGTTCCTCCTTAAAATCAACAGCCTTAAGCGTAAATTCTGATATGTTTTCATTTGATTCATGTACAATAATTCTGCATTTTGAGCTGATAAATACTCTTTTTAGCAGGTAACCTAAGCCTAGCCCTATTATTATTACTATGTTTTTTGAAGTCAGGTTTTTTATTTTTTGAAATTCAGTCATTGCTTCCTGCTGGGGGTTATTATTACAGTGAAGCGGGATTCCGTTATAAATCAGGTTTACATCTCCTGAGGCTGCGTTTACAAGTTCAAATTTAGTCATTTTTATTCAATTCTATTTATTATTTCCTTTAAAAATTTAATGTATTCAGGTGCTGTTCTGTTTATATGGATAAAAGTTGCGCTTAAGTATTTAAATAGGTTATTTAAATTTTCATCAGTATTCTCAAAATCACGGAATAGATTATCTGCTTTTAAAAAGTAATTGATGTATAGATTTTTTAAGAAAACATTGTTATAAAGAACTTCTTTTATAACAAAGTAATTATTCTTTATTGTTTTTAAATTTTCAGCAAATTTTTCCGGGTTTTCTTTAAATAAATTGTCCATGTCCCTGTCGTATAAGTGACTATAATTTGTTCTTGTATTTATGAAGTCCTCTCTTAGTTTTTTCTCTTCAGCGTTTAAGGAAATATTATTTAAATTTTTCATAAATATATTTTTATGTGAGTTTTGATAAAATAGCGTGATTTGTTCGTATTCATTAATCGTATCAGGGTTAAAACAGAATAATATGTTATTTTTAACAGTATTTGCTATTAAATCCCTCACCTGGTAATAATTTTTAATGATTCCTCTTAACTCATTTAAAACAGCGCCTTTTCTTTTCTTTAAATCCGTGCTATCTAGCATTAAGGCATTCCAAGGTAGTTCTTTATCAATATCTTCAGCTGTGTATTTTTCAAGAGATTCTTTTAAAGATATATGCTCAAATCCGTTTAAATACGCGCCTCCTTCCGTTGAGTTAATAAGTTTAATTTCCGAGCAGAGTTTTTGAGCTATTTCCTCAAAGTACACAATAAATAGTATGAGGTCGCTTCTGCTGAGGACTTTACCGCCATTATATCCTCTAACATAGTATAAATCCTTATTTAACAGTTCAACGTGTCTTTCGATCTTTTGATCATCAGCATCCAACTCGTGTTTTAGTTTATCTATGTCAGAAACATTTATTTTTTTCGAATTATCGAGTTCGTAACTGCCATAAACAGAATCTTTGGAATAGCATTTGTTATCAGTATAAGCCAGGTCTTGCCCAATTAGGATAATTTTATCTGTACCCAGCATTTTAGCGGAGTAAAAGGCTATTATTGAAACAGTGCCCGCTGATTCGTACTCATGTAGCGGCACTTGCAGCGTACTGCCTAACCACTGACAGGCAGCATCCTTATTTATATAGTAATTCAGGAAACATTTTGGTTTTAAATCAAAGACTCCATTAAACACATTGGTTGCGGTAATAAGCTTGAGGTCGGCCATTTCAGGCACGTTAAAGTGTATTTTAGTATTAGGGCTTATTTCAATAGCCACCACAAAATCGGGCATAATGTCGTGTTTTAGGACTGTTTTAAGCGCTGTACTAACGCAAAAAATAACTACCTTATCTCTATAAGGTTTTAAATCCTGGATGTTTTTATCTAAAGACGGGCCTGCTGAAATTATGACGGCTGTTTTGCCCTTATACTTGTTTTTAAAGACGTGTAAGTCCTGATTTTCTATAACGTTCGGAACGTTATTAAATAAACATAAAGTCCATCTGGCCCCTTTTTTCATTAAATTGCTGTAATTAGACTGATAAACGCCATGGATTTTTTCTATCTGGTCTTTAAATTCCTTGATTTCAGCTATATTTGCATTTTCATAATAATTTACAGGAACAAGGTTTAAAGTGTAATCTTTAAAGAATAATTCAAGGTAAGCTGCCCGTACATCCTCATAATTATTGGTTATTTTGATGTTTTTATTTTCTAATTCCTCGGAAAAGTCCACTAATTCCAGCGCAATCCTCAGTGTTTCCAAGTCTGGCTCAAAAACTATGATTTTCCCTTTATATCTTTTTGCGAATTCTTTTAATAAGTAGCCCAGACCCAGTCCATACATAACTGTAATGCTTTTGTTAGTTTTGTTCTCAATTTTGTTGCATTTTTCAAGTGAGTTCCATACCGGATCAAGTCCGTCATCAAAAGGAATTCCATTTTTAAACAATATAGAATCACCTGATTTAGCCTCTTTTATTTCATAATTTCCTTTTAATTCAGCTATATCGGATATTTTTTGCGATAAATTCCTGTTATATTTTGATATAAGTTTTAAATTCTTCGCCAGAACATTATTTTCCATGGGATTATTATAGCAATATTTTCAGAAAGGGTAATAATGTTAAGGCTACACCACGAAAAGATTGGTAATCTCAAACTTATTTACGTCAATTAACCCTTTATCAGTAATTTTAATTTCAGGTATAACAGGCAGTGACAGGAAAGCCATTTGCATGAAAGGGTCTTCAACAGCGCATCCTAGCTGTTTTAATATAGCGGAAAGGCTTTTTATCTTATCAACAACAAAACTCGCGCTTTTGTCTGAAATCAAGCCCGCTATCGGTAATGGAAGCTTTTCCAGGACTTTTCCGTTTTCTACAATGACTTTTCCGCCCTGCGACTTAACAAGCTCAATCGCAGCCTGGCACATATCCTTATTATTTGTACCAATAACTACCATGTTATGGGAATCATGCGCAATTGTAGATGCTATAGCTCCGCTCTTTAATCCAAAGCCTTTTACAAAACCTTTACCCATGCTTCCGCTTGCGCTATGTCTTTCTATAACTATAATTTTGAGGACATCATTCTCTAAATTACTTTCTGCATAGCCATCTTTGACTATTATATTTTCTACAGTCATGTCAGTTATAAGCTGTTGAGGCCTTATATTAATGGTTTTAACCCTGTCGGATTCTGCCTTAATTTTAAAATCATCAGGTTCAATCCATTTAACGTTTACAGACCTTCTGACATTTGGGATCTCATAATTAATATCTTCCTGCAAGAATATGCCATTTTTAGCAACTAGTTTACCGCTTTTAAATACCATTTCCGGTTTAAATTCTGTAAGATCCTCAAAAATCAGCATGTCTGCAATATAACCCGGTGCAATTGCGCCTTTATTTGGTATTTTAAAATATTCGGCAACGTTTAGTGATGCCATTTGTATTGCAGTAATTGGAGGAATGCCGGATTTAACGGCCCTTCTTACCATTGAGTTTATATGGTCGTATAAGTCCAGCGGACACCTGTCATCAGTTACAAAAAAGCATCTTCTTGAGGTGATTTCATTTATTAGCGGTAAAATACTATCCAAATCTTTTGCAACTGTGCCTTCTCGGATCATTATGTGCATGCCAAGCGCTAGTTTTTCTTTTGCTTCTTCGACATTGGTACATTCATGGTCGGATTTAATCCCTGCTGCAATATATGCGCATAGATCCTGGCCTTTTAATGCGGGGCAGTGGCCGTCCATTATCTTGTTTTTAGCTAATTTTAATTTTTTTATAACTGACTCGTCGTTATTTAAAACCCCGGGGAAATTCATCATCTCCGCCAGGCCGAGAATCCATGGCTGGTCTACAATGAATGAAAGTAATCCCGCATCGAGCTGTGAACCGGAAGATTCCAGGTTTGTCGCAGGAACACAGGATGGAAGCATAATATACACGTCTAAAGGGATTTTTTCGGTAGTTTCCTTGATAAAACTTATCCCCTGCAAGCCCAAAACGTTTGCTATTTCGTGGGGGTCAGCTATTATACTTGTTGTTCCTGTTGGGACAACAGCTTTCGCAAATTCATGAGGCAACAACATTGAGCTTTCTATATGAATATGCCCGTCTATAAACGAAGGAGACAGGTATTTACCTTCAATGTCAATTTCTGTAAGCCCGCATAAGTCTTTTCCAATTGAAACAATTATATTGTCTTTTATTGCAACATCATTTTCGTGAATTTCACCGGTAAAAACATTAAGTATTTTTGCATTTTTGAGGACAAGATCAGCTTTTTTAATTCCTCTTGCAACATTTATGATTTCTGTTAGTTTTTCCATAATTGTAATTTAAATATCCAGATTACTTACATACTCTTTAATTTTTTGTACAAAATTCTTTGCTGATTCTAAATCTGATAATATGTCTTCCCTGTTTGGTTTCCAGGAAAATTCATAATCACTTTTTCTCCTACTCTCAAAAGCTTCTTTATATATTTCAAAAAACTCATGAGAAAAAACATTTTCCTCATAAATAAAAGTTTTGTTAAACCAGCCAAGAAGTTGCCCATGTTTAGAAGTTACAAAATTTCGATAATATCCTAAAGCCAAAACTGAATAAAAAATAGCATAATAAATTCTATTTTGTGCAGTAGTTAACATATTATTATCAATATTGATTTTTGCGCTTAAAAGTGCTTCATCAGCTTTTTCAAAAGATTGTCTAATTAAAATATCTTTATGCTGCTTCATAAAATTTACCTTTACCTACTATTTGTTCATAGTGATAAGGATTTTGCTTCAGTTCTTCAATTGTCATTGGATGCAAATCAAGAATTAAATCGTATTTATATTCTAACCATCCGACTATACGCCAGATTTTCATTCTTTTATCTCTGTCAACATGCTTGAATATTGCAATTAAATCAACATCGCTATCTTCTTTAAAATCGCCTCTCAAACGGGAACCGTATAAATAAACGCCTTCAAAATCGTCAAATGCATTTGAAAGTTTATTGTTTAATTCTTCGATTATTTGATCAAGCATCTCTAAATATCCAAATTGCTGACATACATTGCGTTAGTTTCAATGAATTCCCGTCTTGGCTCAACTCTTTCACCCATCAGGGTATCAAAAAGCTGATCACATACGATAACATCATCAATATCAACCTTTAAAAGCGTCCTGGTTTCAGGATTCATGGTTGTTTCCCACAGTTGCTCAGGCATCATTTCGCCAAGCCCTTTAAACCGTTGAATACTAATGCCTTTTTTTCCTCTTTCATCAACCAATTTATAGATATCGTTGAATGATTGGATCTGAACGTCTGTCTTATCATCAATAATAAGCTGAAGACTTCTGCCTTCCTCAATCAGGAAGTCGGTTATCTGAGGATAAGACTTTTTAAGCCTGTTGTATTCAATACTGTTTAACAGTGGTGCGGTAATAACTGCCGGTTCTTCTTCATCTTCCACATAAACAAGAATGCAGTTCTTGCCTATTTCAGGGTTTGGTTTTACCTTGGTTTTTATATTTACGTGGTGTTTATTGCAGTATTCGTGTAACAGAGCTTCAACTTCTTCGAGCTGTTCAATTGTTTCAAACTGCTCAACTTTTGCATCAGCTCTGATTAAGCCTCTGATAACCATTTCATGAATTCCGTCAATTACAGGATTATCGAAAGAACGGTAATAACCTGACATATTTCCTATAAGTTTTACGAGTTCATCTCCACTGCAGGATTTATTTCGTGCCCAGTCAAAAAGAACAAGTCCGTTTATGCCTCTTTCAGTTAATACTTTATCAAGTGTCCTATTATCATAAATATATTGTGATTGTTTGCCGATAGTGAGCTTATAAAGTGGCGGTTGTGCAATATGAATATGTCCATTTTCAATTAAAGGCTTTGCATACCTGAAAAAGAATGTTAATAAAAGTGTTCTGATATGTGCTCCGTCAACATCAGCATCAGTCATGATAATAACCTTGTGATAGCGGAGTTTATCCATTTCAAACTCCTCTTCATCTTTGCTGATGGTTATGCCCAAAGCCTGAACAAGCGCCTGGATTTCGGTATTGCCGTAAAGTTTGTCGATTCTTGCTCTTTCAGCGTTTAAGATTTTACCCCTTAAAGGAAGTATGGCCTGAAACATTCTGTTTCTGCCCTGTTTTGCACTGCCTCCCGCGGAATCGCCTTCTACAATGTAGATTTCGCACTTATCAGCTTCCCTATTGCTGCAATCTGCGAGCTTACCGGGAAGTGTTGAATTTTCAAGAACGCTTTTTCTTCTTGTCAGTTCTCTTGCTTTTCGTGCTGCTTCTCTTGCCCTTGCTGCCTGGATAACCTTTAATATGATTGTTTTTGCACATTTGGGGTGGAGCTCAAGCCAGTCCTGTAAATATTCACTCAAAACGCTGTTAACTATACCCTGCACCTCACTGTTACCGAGTTTTTCCTTAGTTTGTCCTTCAAACTGCGGATTCGGGATTTTAACGCTGACAATTGCTGTTATGCCTTCTCTTACGTCATCGCCTGTAAGGTTTTCTTCATTTTCTTTTATAATGCTGTTTTTTCTGGCATAGTCATTTATAACACGTGTAAGCGCATTTCTGAACCCTGTCAGGTGCGTGCCACCGTGCTCAGTGTTTATATTATTGGCGAAACTAAGTATTGTTTCGCTGTATGCGTCTGTATATTGCAGCGCAACTTCTACCTGAGTGTCATCTTTGTTTATATCTGTGTAAAAAATACTTGGATGAATCGCTGTTTTGTTTTTATTCAAAAATTCTACGTAGCTGGCAATGCCGCCTTCATATAAGTAAATTTCTTCAGACTGGGATTCTTCATCTATTAAAACAATTTTCAGGCCTTTATTAAGGAAAGCCATTTCTCTAAGTCTTCTTGAAATAATATCCTTATCGACTTTTGTTGTTTCGGTGAAAATTTCCCTGTCAGGCCAGAAAGTAGTTTTTGTACCGTTTTTGTCGGTTGGTCCGACCTGCATGACAGGTGATGTTGGATCTCCTCTAAGGTAAGCCTGCTTGTGCAGCCAGCCGTCTCTGGAAACTTCAACAATCATTTTCTCAGATAAAGCATTTACAACAGACGCACCAACGCCGTGAAGCCCGCCGGAAACTTTATAACCGCCATCTCCGAATTTTCCTCCGGCATGGAGTACTGTATGTACTATTTCCAGGCAAGATTTCCCGTCACAATCATCTTTTGTATCGACAGGAATACCTCGTCCGTTATCCTCAACCATTATGCTGTCATCTTTGTTTATTGTAACCCTTATTTCATTACAGTATCCGGCTAATGACTCGTCAATTGAGTTATCAACAATTTCATATACTAAATGATGCAGGCCTCTCTGGCTTGTTGAGCCAATATACATACCGGGTCTTAGTCTTACAGCTTCCAAACCTTCTAAAACACGAATATTATTAGCATTATAAAGGTTAGTACCATTTTCTGCCATATTTGTCACAGTTAAATCCTTATTAAACCTTATTAAAATTTTACAATAATATTATAGCACTAAGATTAAGCACTTTCTTGGCTGGTAGTTTCGCCTGCCTCTGCCGCTTCTTCTGCTGCTAATTGCTCAAGTGACTTTGGTGTGGCCACTTTCACTATAAATGTTTTGGAATTCTCAATTGGTTTAACACCTTTAGGATAACTTACATCTGCGACTGTGATAGTATCTTCAAGATTTTTTAATTTTGAAAGGTCAATCTCAATTGCTGAGGGGATATCTGCCGGTAAGCATTCCACTTCCATTTCTGTAATGTTTGTTATTAAGTCGCCTCCAGCTTTCACTGCAGGAGATTCTCCTACAAATTTAATAGCAACTGTAATTCTAATTGCTTCGTCGGCTCTTATGTGCTGGAATTCTACATTTAATAAATTATCATTAATAGCTTTTACCTGTACTTTTTTAACAATAGTGCTATAAATTTCCTTGTCTACTTTTAATTCAAAAATAGCATTTTTATCTTTTTTGTATGTAGTAGCAAACTCTTTGGAATCCAGTTCCAAAGAAACAGAATCCATTCCTTTACCGTATAGGGTAGCAGGAAGTTTACCCGAGCTTCTTAGTTGTCTAGGGTTTAGTGAATTATTCCTTGTTTTTGCAGTTAATTGACTCTTCGACATTATTATCTCCTTTATAATTTTGCATATTTTATTGCTAGGCATAATTATATGGCAAACATAAGGGAGATACAAAATATTTTTTAAAATGCCAAGTCAATTAACGCTAATAACAATAAAAACCCTGTAAATTCCATCCGCCTCACCTCTTTGTTAATAATTTTTAATTTTTTTGTGATTTATCTGATATTTGAAGCATTCTTTTATGATTCGTGCTGAATCCGCTTCACTGATAGATGTAAATGATAAAGCTGTCAGGTAATAAATTTCATCTCTTAATTTTACTTTTTGAGAATAAACAACATCATTTCTGGTTTCCACCGGTTTATGATTTTCATCATTCAAGTATATTTTACATACAATGTCAAAATAGGTTTCCAGAGGTTGTTTGTGGAAAAATGCTATTCCGCTTCCGCTTATGTTTTTTGTGACAGCATAGAATGCTTTTTTTTCTATATAGCTTTTGTCAAGATAACAATTAACCTCTACCCTGAGTTTCATGGGCATCCTGACGTATTCACGTCTTTCAAGCACTCTGGTATTATGTGGAAAGCTTAATTTTATTCCGGGTTTATTACCCAATTCTTTACCTATTACTACGCATTGAGCAATAAATATTCCATCATTTCGAGGAAAAATAAGATTTACTTCCAAATTATCCTGTATATTACAAGAAACCCCACTATTATCAGGTGGTGAAATCAATAAATAATCGTCTTCAACAGCTTTTATATAACTATCCAGCTTATGATAATTATCATTTTCATCCACAAATTCAATTTTAAAAGGAGCTAACTCCCTGATATATGTGTTAATTTCTTCCGACATTAATCCAACATATTTTCAAGTATTTCTGCTCTTCGTTCGCTTAATTCTCTATTGTACAGATTATTTCTTCTAATATAATTCCTGAGCGCTTCTCTAATGAGTTCGCTTCTTGTGCGCTGCTCAGAATTTGCTACACTATCTATTCTTTCCAGAAATTCATCCGGCATTGAAATTAATACCTTGGCCATAAAAATCTTCTCCTTTTTTACCTCTCAATTATATATTATAGCATTCTAAATTATATTTTCTAAATTTTTAATGAATTCTTCAAAATTATTTTTGCAATCTCGCTTTTAAGCATTTTGCCTGTTGTTTGGATGTCGTTGTTTTCCTTATTTATTATTATGACTGAATTATAATCACTTTCAAATCCTGATTCAGGGCCTGAAACATCATTGGCAACAATAAAATCCAGATTTTTACTCTTTAATTTCTTTACTGCATTTTCTTTAAGGTTTTCTGTTTCTGCGCAAAATCCTACTACTGTTTGTGAAGGGGATTTGATTTTAGTTATTTCACTTAGAATATCAGGATTTTTAACTAATTCAATATTTATTTCTTCCTGGTCAATTTTCTTAATTTTATTTTGTGAAAATTCTTTTACTTTATAATCAGCGACCGCAGCAGCCATGATTAGCATGCCAAAATCAGGAAATTCTCTCATCACGGCATCACGCATTTCCTGAGCGCTTTCAACAGTAATTACTCTATAAGGTTTATCTGTTTTAAAAGTTGAGATAAGACAGACTTCAGCGCCATAATTCCAGGCCGCATCCGCAATGGCAACGCCCATTTTCCCTGAGCTGCGGTTTCCGATAAACCTTACCGGATCAATTGATTCTTTTGTGCCACCTGCTGTGACTAATATTTTTTTACCTTTTAGAATTTGTTTATCCTGAAATACTTCGCATATTTTATTAAATATTTTATTTATATCAGCAAGCCTGCCCACTCCTTCATAACCGCATGCCAAGTCGCCTTCTTCAGGGGGAATTAAAGAAAAACCTGCATTTTCAAGTTTTTTTACGTTTTCCTGTACAAATTGATTATTCCACATATTACAGTTCATAGCCGGGGCAAGTATTATCTGCTTATTAAATGCAGCAACAAGTGAAGTCAGGAGATTGTCACAAATTCCGTTCGCTATTTTCCCTATAGTATTTGCAGAAGCAGGCGCAATAACAAATAAATCCGCTTCATCAGCAAGATTTATGTGTTCCGGCTTCCAGTCAAACCCATTAAATTGCTCAGTATAAACTGGGTTTTTAGTCAAAGTTCTCAGTGTTGTTTCAGTAACAAAATTCTTTGCATTCGGGGTTAATACCGTTTTAACATCAGCGTCAGCTTTAACCAGAAGTCTTATTAATTCGCAAACTTTGTATGCAGCGATACCGCCGGTTATTCCAATCAGTATTTTTTTATTCGTCATTGCCATAAATTACCTTCTCCAGTTCAGAATACGCTGGGCTCAGATACTTGTTTATTATAATGTAATCAAACTTATTTTTTTGATTTAATTCGCTCTGTACAATAGCCAGTCGTTTTTGAATTTCCTCTTCTGATTCTGTTTTGCGTTTGAAAAGTCTGGATTTTAGTTCTTCCATTGAGGGGGGCTCAATAAAAATTAAAATAGCAGTGTTCATTTTTTCTTTAACCTGAAGTGCACCCTTAACATCAATTTCTAAAATGACATCTTTGCCTTGATTCAGGTTTTCTTCTACAAATGCAGTGTCTGTGCCGTAACAATTACCTGCAAATTCAGCCCACTCTAGAAATTTCCCCTTTTCTACCCTGTCGAGGAATGTTTCTTTTTTAACGAAAAAATAGTGTTGCCTGTTAATTTCCCCTGGGCGGGGCTTTCGGGTTGTAGCAGAAACAGAGAGTATAATTTCAGGGTGTTTTATTTTTAAAAGGTTAACCAGTGTACCTTTCCCCACTCCTGACGGTCCTGATATAACGAACAATTTACCTTTTTTTTCCTGATCCATAAGCATATTATATGATAAATTTTTATTGTCTAATATAAATAAAAAGAGTTAATATTATTAAATGATTAATTACCTAAAAGGACAGCTTATCTCGAAAGTCGAAGACAGCCCGACCGGCTGTAATATTACTGTTGAAGTAAACAATATAGGCTATTTGATTTTCACAAATAAAAGAGTTATCGCTTCACTTCCGAATGAAGGTGAAAATGTTACTATCTACACTTCTTTAATACACAGGGAAGATTCCATGTCACTCTGTGGTTTTGATTCAAGAGAAGACAGGGATTTATTTAACCTGTTAATAACTGTTTCAGGTGTTGGAACGAAAGCTGCTTTGGCAATAATGGGGGAACTTAGCGCGTATGGTGTTGTAAACGCTGTTTTGACTCACGATGACAAGGCTATTTCAAAGGCAAAGGGCGTTGGTCCAAAACTTGCAGCGAAAATAATACTGGAATTAAAAGATAAAATGACCGGCTGGAGAACCAGGGTGCCTGCTAAAGTAGCTGATTCAGTTATAACACCAGAAACAGAAGAAGCTGAAACTGTTCTATTGTCCCTGGGTTATACAAAAAATGAAGTGTCAGAAGCTTTAAAAAGAACTCCAAATAAAAATGATACAGAAGAAATCATAAGAATTGCCCTGCAATGGCTGGCAGCACAATGAGGTTAAGAGTTTATGAAAATAATAGCTGTAATTGGATTGGGACTTATTGGCGGATCAATACTTAAAGGGCTTAAAAATAAAGGATATAATCTTGTCGGAACTTCAAGAAACCCGGAAACAGTTAAAAAAGCTTTAGAGCAGGGTCTTATTTCCGGCACGTCAATTAATGAAGCGGATGTGATATTTATTTGTACGCCTATAAATATAACTATAGATACAATAAAAGAAGTAGCAAAAACAGCAAAACCCGATGCAATAATAACGGATGTGGCAAGTATTAAAGGGTTTATTATGGATTTTGTGAATGAAAACTCTTTGCCCATTAATTTTATTGGTGGCCATCCTATGGCAGGTACCGAGCATAAAGGGCTTGATGCTTCATTTGCAACACTTTTTAATGAGGCAAAATGGGTATTAACACCTTCAAAACAAACTTGTTCTAATGATATGCAGACTCTTGAGCAAATCATAAACGAGCTGGGTGCGAAAGTAATCATTGCTGATCCGTATGAACACGATAAAGCAGTTGCGCTTATCAGTCATATGCCATTATTTCTAAGTCAGACGCTTCTGGGGTTTGTACAGAACCATACAAATTCTGAACTTGCTCTGGAGCTTGCAGCTAGCGGATTCAGGAGCATGACACGTCTTGCACATACCAACTCTGAGCTCGCAGCAGATATCCTGTCAGGAAACAAGGCAAACGTGCTGGAAACATTGGAAGAATTCATCAAATATCTAAAAAATAAAGGAGCAGACTATGGAGCTGTGTAAAAGCTGTCACGCAGGATGCTGTAGAAGATATAACCCTGTAATATGGGGCAGCGATATAATACGGATTTGTGAAGCGTTGAACGTTGATATATTCTTCATTCTCTCTGTTATAAAGGTTGATAAGGAAAAGGCAAAGCAGCTTGAGAATATTGAGCCAATATTTATATTTACGGACACCGGTGAAGAGCTGTATTTTGAACTTACTTTGAAATATGAAGAAAGCAAATATTTCCCGGGTTCGTCGAAATGTATGTTCTTGCGTGAATGGAACGCAAAAGAGCTGGGTTCAGAAGAATTATCAGGCATTATAAGTCGATGCAGCATTTACAGTATCAGGCCAATTAATTGTAGAGCGTGGCCTGTGGGATATGATGCCCAAAGAGATCAGGTAATACTAAAAGATCCTCACCTTGTGTTTGAAAAAGAGCATAAGCGGGTAAATGAAAGTCCTGCTTATTCTTTATGCTCAAGAGAATTAAAACATGAAGACTATATGATGAATGAAGAAACCATGGCACAAAATGCTATTATAAATCATTATGAAATGGAGTTTTTTATAAAACTGGCACATAAATGGAATCAAAACCCTGATGTATCAGACAATTTCTATAAGTTTTTAGTAAAAGAATACAATAATAGAATTGAGTATATTAAAGGAGAAGCGGTTAATGGAGCAATGTAAAACCTGCCAGGGGGGGTGCTGCCGCAGATATAACATTCATCTCTGGGGCAGTGATATAATAAAGATTTGTAATGCCTTAAAGGTGGATATAAGTTTCTTTACATACGCTTATCATATAGAAGAAGATAAAATAGAAAATTTAAAAGGCAAAGATCCGCTGTTTATTTTTACAGACAGCGGAAAAGAAGAATATTTTATACTTATTTTAAAATCTAATGAAAGCAAATATTACCCTGACACGTTAAAATGTATATTTTTACAGGAATGGAGCGCTGATGCGCTTGGATCTGAAGAATTATCGGGCATAATCGGTCGATGTGGAATTTACGGCATAAGGCCGGTAACTTGCAGGGCATGGCCAGCGGGGTATGAGGAAGAAACACAAAATATCGTGATAAGAGACCCGCATTTGATTCTTGAAAAGAAGCATAAAAGAACAAGTGATAGTCCTGCTCTTGATATATGTAAAAATACCCTGACTCATCAGGATTACATCAACTTTGAAGCGCAATATATTGAGGATTCTATAATTAACCATCATGAAAAACAGTTCTTCCTCAAAGTTGCTGAAAAATGGAATAAAAATCCAGATATATCAGATAATTTCTATAAATTTTTAGTTAAAGAATATAATAATAGAATTGAGTATATTAAAGGAGAAGTGGTTTATGGAACTGTGTAAAGCCTGTCATGCAGGATGCTGCCGCAGATATAACCCTTATCTCTGGGGCAGTGATATTATTAGGATCTGTAATACCTTAAAGGTTGATATCAATTTTTTTACTTCTGTTAGAAAAGTAGAGGGTGAAGAAATTGAGCAGTTAAAAGGTAAAGAACCTATGTTTATATTTACAGATAGCGGGCAGGAAAACTACTTTGTACTTGTAATGAAATTCAATGAGAGCAAGTATTACCCCGGCACGTCAAAATGTATGTTCCTTCAAGAATGGAGCGCTGATGCGCTTGGTTCAGAAGAATTATCAGGCATAATCGGTCGCTGTGGAGTTTATGGCATAAGACCGATTAACTGTAGGGCATGGCCCGCTACTTACGATGAAAATGTAAGAAATGTTGTTATACAGGACCCGCATCTTATTCTTGATAAGAAACACAAAAGAATTACTGATGACCCTGTGCAGGATATCTGCTCCAGGCCAATGACTCACGAAGATTACAGTATGTATGAAGCTCAGTATGTTGAAGATGCCATAATTAACAATTATGAAAAGCAGTTTTTTATCAAAGTTGCCGAAAAATGGAATAAAAATCCTGCCGTGTCGGATAAGTTTTATGAGTTTATCTTGAAGGAGTATAATAACAGGATCGAGCATATTAAGGAAGCAAGCAAATGATAAAAATAAACCTGCCTCACGGTAATTCCGTTGAAATAGAATCAAATGAAAATAAAGAGCTGAACTATAGCGACAGGGAAGCACTTGATATATTGCGGCATACTACTGCGCACGTAATGGCGCAGGCAGTGCAGAGGCTTTTCCCTAACGCTAAAATAGCTATTGGCCCAACAATTGAGAATGGTTTTTATTATGATTTTGATATACCTGACCATTCCCTGAATATGGACGATCTGCCTAAAATCGAAGAAGAAATGCAGAAAATCATCAAGGAAAACCAGAAGGTTGAAAAGCAGGTAATAAAGAATGTTCAGGAACAGCTAACGGATTTTAATCTAAGAGGTGAGGTATATAAGGCTGAACTACTTATGGAATACGCCCAGCAAAATCCCACACTTTACGTTTGCAGTGTGGATGGAAAAGCTGTATGGAATGACTTATGCCGTGGGCCGCATATACCTGAAACAAAATATATTAAGGCTTTTAAATTATTAAACACAGCAGGAGCATATTGGAGAGGCGACGAAAAGAATAAAATGCTCCAGAGGATTTATGCTACAGCGTTTTGGGCAAAAGATGATCTTAAAGCTTATCTTACTTTCCTTGAAGAAGCAGAAAAAAGAGACCATAGAAAACTATCCAATCAGCTTGAATTATTCAGTATAAAGGATGAAGTTGGGCCGGGGTTGGTTTTATGGCACCCTAACCTTGCTTTTGTGCGAGAACAGATAGAAAACTACTGGCGTTCTGAACACAGAAAACGTGGCTATGTGATAGTTAACACCCCGCATATTGCCAAGAAGCAGTTGTGGGATATATCAGGGCATACAGGGTTTTATGATGACAATATGTATTACCTTAATGTGGAAGAGGATAAAGATTATGTGCTCAAGCCGATGAATTGCCCCTTTCATATGCTAATTTATAAATCCAGAAGATATAGCTACAGAAATTTACCAATACGAATGGCAGAACTTGGAACAGTTTACAGGAAAGAACGCTCCGGAACCCTGCATGGGCTTTCTAGAGTACGTGGTTTTACACAGGACGATGCGCATATATTTTGTACTCAAGACCAATTTGTCAGTGAAATCCACAATGTGATTGACCTGGTTGACTATACAATGAAGATTTTTGGCCTGACATATGAGGTTGAATTGTCCACAAGGCCTGAAAAATTTGTAGGTGAAATAGAAAACTGGGATAAAGCTGAAGCAGGCTTAAAGCAGGCACTTGAGCAAAAAGGCATTGAATACCAGATAAATGAAGGCGACGGCGCATTTTATGGCCCTAAAATAGACTTCAAACTCAAGGATGCAATCGGCAGGACATGGCAGGCAGCCACTATCCAGCTTGATTTCAACCTGCCTTCAAGGTTTGACCTTAAATACACTGAAAAAGACGGCAGCCTGCAGACACCGGTTATGCTCCACAGGGTAATTTTTGGTTCTATGGAGCGGTTTGTTGGTGCATTAACAGAGCATTACGCCGGTGCTTTCCCACTATGGCTCGCTCCGGTTCAGGCAGTACTTATTCCTATTGCTGATAGACATATCGAATTTGCAGAATCAGTTTATAACAGGATGAAGGAAGCCGGTTTAAGGGTTGAACTGGATGACAGAAGCGAAAGCATGAACAGTAAAATCCGTGATGCGCAGAACAGCAAGATATTTTATATGCTTGTAATCGGCGATAAGGAAATAGAAGCTAATGCTGTGGCAGTCAGAACCCGCAAAGGCCAGGCCGGAGTGCAGTCTATTGATGAGGTTATCAGTAATTTAGTTAGCGAGGCTAAGAATAGATAAAAATTTATTTTTCCAGATTGCCAAGAGTTTGGCTTAAAAATTGAATAGTAGGAGCTCTTAGTCCTAATTGATCTGTTGAATTAACTACTTTTGTTAAATCTTCTTTTAAAATTTTGTTTCTTTCTTGAGCTTCTGTTTGAACTTTATTTACAGCATCTTTTAATTGTGTGTCCATTCCTCTATGGTTACTATACGTAGTTAACTCCACAGCAAAACAACGCTTATTATAACTATCACTGGTACTTGGCGCTAGTATATTGTCAGGATCAAAACCTATATCTATAGCAACTTTTTGCACATCAAACATTGAAGGTAAATTTTGAAGTTTTCTCATAACTTCCATTCTTTCTTTATGAGGTAAATCTGCTTTAAAATAAACATTATTATTTTTATTATTACACGTTGTATTACAGGCATAATTTGTATTTAACATAACTTTCTCCTTATTTTTTAACTACACATACATAAACCACCCTAAAAATAAAAATTGCTCTTTAAGATAAAGAATATTACATAAAATTTACAAAAAAAGTGGTAATAAGATCTTTCGACTCGGGCTTCGCCCTCGCTCAAGATGACGCTTGGAGTTGTTAGTTAGCTAGATCGCGCATCAAGTGCGCGGTGACAATGAGAGATATTATGTTTTATCAATAAACGCCATGATTTTCTGCCTTGCCTGCTCGGAATAAGCAGCCTTCATGAAGTTTCTAACTTCTATTTCATCGGCATCTTTGCCTTCTATAATCCTTCTCATTGTGTCTTTTACAAGCTGTAAGGAAATATACGGTTTGGATGCAAGGCTATTACAATAATTTAAGAATTCCTCTTCAGGAAGTATCTTTGTAACTATACCCAGCATTAATGCTTCATCAGGTAATATTTGCCTGCCTGTTGTGATTATTTCGTATGCTTTGTTTTTTCCTATGAGTCTTAACAGTCTATAGATCCCGCCATAACCTGGAATTAAACCTAAATTTACTTCGTTTAAGCTGAATACAGCATCGGTTGATGCCAGAATAACATCACATGCCAGTGCAAGTTCAAAGAAACCGCCTATTAGAAGACCATCGATTCCTATAACAATCGGCTTTGTAAATTTCTCTATTCTGTCAGGTAATTCCCTGTTTTTAATCAGGTTTTCCCTGAATTTTGCAGGGTTCTTTTCCAATAATTCAAATTTTTGTTCATAGTTGTTCAGATTTACGCCTGCGGAGAATATTTTTTTGCCTGTTTTCTTTGATACTCCGCAAATTGCTTTTAATAAAACAACTTTAATTTCGTTATCATTTTCAAATGATGTAAGAGCTTGATTTATAGCTTGAAATGTATCCTCTTCGATGAGATTGAGTGTTTCAGGGCTGTTAAGTATTATTTCGCCAACAGGGGCGTTTTTTTGAATTTTTATAGTTGTCATAAACTATATTTTAACCGTTAAATAAAATTTCTAGAAGTTTGTAATGTAATTTTTTAGTAATTGGCTCAAGTGACTCATCTCCTTTTGCAAGATGCTCAAGAATTCGATAAGCTTCTTTGCCGTATGTGTCATCCTCACAGTCACCATTTTTACCTTTAGCTATAAAAGTATCTACTGCGTTTTTAAATTTTTGTTGTTCCTTGGCGGGAATTCCATACGGTATCCTTGTTAAAAACCGGTAAAGTGTTATAGATTTTAATTCAGGATGGGCATAACCTGCTGTTATTATGCCAAAAAATTTATCAGTAGCTTTAAATAATTTTAAACCTGCATTGGAAAACAATGCAGGTTTGTTTTTCACATTATTAGTTATAAAACTTGTTAATTACTTAAGAATTGAGTTAATTTGTCTAGAATTGGCTTCCAGGGTTGTTCTTTTTTTACTTCTACCATATGTTTAGCTAATGATCTAGCTATTACAGCACTTTGGCTATCAAGCTTGTCATTTTTTGATCCTACTTTTACAAGAGTATCGACTATACCACCAAATTCTTCTGTTTCTTGAGGAGAAATACTACCACCTCTTATAAAAAATTTGTCAAGAGTATCATTTGCACCTATTTTAGTAATCTTTTGAGTAGCTTGGAATAATCTCTCACCAAACGCACCTCCAAATGTCGGTTGATTTTTTACGCTGTTAACCATAAATTTTTCTCCTTTTCTTGAATTCAACATGGATATCCTTGGATATAATATTTAAATAAAAATAGTTAAAAGTCAATATTTTATTATAGTAATGTTATAATAAGCAAATCATGCCAAGAATTCCGATAGTACAAACACGCCGCGATGCCTGGGTTGAAATCGACCTTGGTTGTATTGAGCAGAATATAAAAATTATAAAAAACTGTGTGTCTCCTGGTACAAAAATTTTGGCTGTAGTAAAAGCTGACGCTTATGGCCATGGTTCCTCGATGATTACTCCGACGCTTGTAGCATCAGGAGTTGATATGCTCGGGGTTGCTTCAGTTGACGAGGGTATAGAATTAAGAAAGGGCGGTATAACCCTGCCTATTATTGTTCTTGGTGTAACACCTGAGTGGGCAATTACTTCAGCAGTTGAAAACGATATTATTGTTTCTATTTTTACACGCGAGCATGTTAATGCCTGTATTTATGCTTACAAAAAGCTAAAAAAGAAGCCATGTGTTCATATTAAAGTTGATACTGGTATGCACCGGATAGGTATTTCCTGCGACGACGCGCCTGCATTTATTAAAGAGGTAGCCAGTATTGAAGAAATACAGCTTGAAGGTATTTTTTCACATCTTGCATGTGCGGAAAATAAACAAATTACAATGAAACAAAATACTCTTTTTCAAAATGTTATTAATAAGGTTGAAAATACAGATAAATATAAAATACATCTTGTTAATACTGCCGGCATGTTGGCTTATAAAGAACTGCATTATGATGTTGTAAGGGCAGGAATAGGAATATACGGTTTAGTGCCGGGATTTAAGCAGGTGATGAGCTTGAAAGGACGGATTACTCATATAAAAGAACTTGTGCCCGATTGCGGAATAAGTTACGAATACAGCTTTATCACGAAAAAAAATGCTAAGATAGCTACTATTCCTATAGGATATGCGGATGGAGTTTCCAGGAACCTTTCTAACAAGATTTATGGAATAGTAAAAGGCCGTAAGGTAAAGCAGGTCGGTAACATAACTATGGATCAGATGATGTTTGATGTGACTGGCATTAATGATATAAAAACAGGAGATATAATAACGCTATTAGGTGCGGCTGATGGGGAATGTATACCAATAAGTGACTGGGCAGAAAAATTAAATACAATAAATTATGAAATAGCATGCCGTTTACGGGTTAGACTGCCGAGGGTTTATACAAGAAGCAGTTAGTTATATTGAAATAATTGAGGTAAAATGAAACAAACAGGAGTTTTGAAGGTCTTATAAATTATGAGGAGTTGGATAATATATCAAGCAAATTAAAATTATTGCCGATTATTAATATCAATTGTAAAATTAGATTATAGGAAAGAATAATGTTCGAAAGATTTACAGAAAAAGCTATTAAAGTAATAATGCTGGCCCAGGAAGAGGCCAGGAGACTAGGCCATAACTTTGTTGGCACTGAACAGATCCTCCTCGGCTTAATCGGGGAAGGCACAGGCATTGCTGCAAAAACTCTTAAAGCAATGGGTGTAAACCTTAAAGATGCAAGAGTAGAGGTAGAAAAGATTATTGGCCGCGGCTCAGGTTTTGTTGCCGTGGAAATTCCTTTCACTCCCAGAGCAAAACGTGTACTTGAACTGTCATGGGATGAAGCTAGACAGCTTGGTCATAATTATATCGGTACAGAACATCTGCTCCTCGGTTTGATACGGGAAGGAGAAGGCGTAGCCACAAGAATTCTTGAAAATTTAGGCGTTGACTTAAATAAAGTAAGAAGCAACGTTATCAGAATGCTTGGGGAGACACGCACTGGTGCACCTACAGCTACTACAGCCGGAGGCAGAAGCAAAACACCGACTGTTGATGAATTTGGAACAAACCTTACTCAGGCAGCTCAGGAGCAACGCCTTGATCCTGTTGTTGGAAGAGAAAAGGAAATCGAAAGACTTATACAGATATTAGGCAGAAGAACCAAGAATAATCCTGTGCTTATAGGTGAGCCGGGTGTTGGTAAAACTGCTATTGCTGAAGGACTTGCAATAAGAATTGTTAATAATGAAGTACCTGAACAGCTTGAAGATAAACGTCTTATCCAGCTGGATATGGGCTTACTTGTTGCAGGAACCAAATACAGAGGCGAATTTGAAGAACGGCTTAAAAAAATAATGGATGAAATAAGAGGAGCAGGTAATGTTATCCTTCTTATAGACGAAATGCACACTCTTATAGGCGCTGGTGCGGCTGAGGGTGCTATTGATGCTGCAAATATACTTAAACCTGTACTTTCAAGAGGCGAATTGCAGGTAATTGGCTCTACCACAGTTGATGAATACAGAAAGCACGTTGAAAAAGATGCTGCGCTTGAGCGTAGGTTCCAGCCTATATATGTAGAACAGCCTTCTGTTGATGAAACTATTGAGATTATGAGAGGCTTAAGACAAAAATATGAAGAGCATCATAAGCTTATTATTTCTGATAGCGCAATAGAAGCAGCAGCAAAATTATCTGACAGATTTATCACAGACAGGTTCCTGCCTGATAAAGCTATTGATCTTATTGATGAAGCCAGTTCACGAGTCAGGCTCAGGGCAAGTTCTTTACCACCTGAAGGAAAAGAAGTTGAAAAAGAGCTTAAGGCTGTTATTAAACAAAAAGAACAAGCAATCAGAAACCAGGAATTTGAAAAAGCTAGCCAGTTAAGAGATACAGAGGCTGAGCTTAAAGATAAAATCAGAGATATCGCACAGAAATGGAAATCTGAACAGGAAGCTAATAAAGCTGTTGTTACAGAAGAAGAAATAGCTGAAATTATTAGTACATGGACAGGTATACCAGTTACAAAACTCACACAGACAGAAACTGAGCGGCTTATGAAGCTTGAAGAAATTCTTCATAAACGTGTCATAGGGCAGCATTCTGCTGTTGTGGCAATATCTAAAGCTATTAGACGAGCACGTGTTGGTCTTAAGAGCCCTAACAGGCCGGTTGGAAGTTTTGCATTCTGCGGACCTACAGGTGTTGGTAAAACAGAATTGGCTAAAGCACTTTCCGAAGCTGTATTTGGCTCAGAAGATAATATTATCAGAATAGACATGTCCGAATATATGGAAAAACATTCTGTAAGTAAATTAATTGGTTCTCCTCCAGGCTATGTAGGCTTTAATGAAGGCGGACAGCTTACAGAACAAGTTAGGACAAAGCCATATTCACTCGTCTTGTTTGATGAAATCGAGAAAGCACATCCTGACGTTTTCAACATGCTGCTTCAAATACTTGATGATGGAAGACTTACGGATTCCAGAGGCCGTGTTGTAAACTTTAAAAACACAATTATTATCCTGACAAGCAACGTTGGCGCAAGAAGTATTGAACATTCAAATAAACTTGGATTTACTGTTGCTAATGATGAGGATAAAGACAGATACGAAAAAATGAAAGATGTCGTCATGGAGGAAATGAAAAAAGCATTCCGTCCTGAATTCCTCAACAGGCTTGACGATATAATCGTATTCTCTCACCTCACCAAGGATGAAATCAGGCAAATCGTTGATGTTATGCTTAAAGATCTTATTAAACGTCTTGAGCATCAGCAAATTGTGCTTGATATTCCGGATGAAGTTAAGGATCATCTTGCAAAAGAAGGATATAGCTCAACATACGGAGCAAGACCACTGAGAAGGCTTATCCAGAAAACAATTGAAGACTGCATGGCTGAAGAAATGCTGAGTGGGCTTGCAAAAGAAGGCGATGTCATTAAACTTAAACTTGATGGCAAGAAGATTACCTTTGAAAACGTAGGCAAAAATTCTGTACAAAAAGCCGGAACATCAGCAGATTCTGAAGTATAAACTTACAGGATGTAATAAATGTCAGAAAAAAATATTGACTTAGATCAAATAAAAAACCTAATTGTACATCCTAAAATAGGTGAAATTCTGCTGCAGCATAAAAAAATTAGTATTTATCAGCTGGCAGAAGGACTTGAAGGACAAAAAAATACAAAATCACCCATTGGACGGATTTTAATAGATAGAGGTTTTATCTCTGAAAATGAGCTTGTCGAGCTATTATCCTTGCAGAACAATATTGCTAAATTGTTAGAGGATAGTTATAGCGAATTGGAACGGCTCAAAGGTGATTCACCGGATATTTAAAATTATTGCTCTCTTTTTTTTAACTATGTTAATAGGTACAGCCTTTGTTTTAGCAGTATACTTTACGGTATATTCTTTAAGTGGCATGCAAGCAGGTATTGTCGACTGGTTAAAATCTGTAATATATGACCAGCAAAAGGATTATTCGAGATTATTTTTTCAAATGCTAAGTATAGGCTTGTTATCAACATTAACATTTTTGTTATATATATTGTTTTCTTCAGGCTTAAGTGCCGTACTTCTAGCCAGGCCTGACAAGTTTATAAGGGCTATACGGTGGCAGTTATATAAGTATTTTCACTCTTTCCTGCCATTTGGTATTGCTTATAAAGCAACTGTCTTGCTTCTGGCTTTAAGTATTATATATTTTAACGTTATATTGTCATTTTCTGGAATTAATATAGGCGTAGTTGTATTCATTTCTACGTTTATAGGATTAAATATACTTTTTTTATTGATATTTGGCATATTTTTCGGTTTTTGGCGGCTTGCAAAATTGAGTTACGGTACGGAAATTGCCATTATTGAGCCTGAATTGGCTAATAAAGAGGTTAAAATTAAGGCAAAAGCCGCTTCTGTTGACTATCTTATGGTTTTTTTGTATTTGGTTTTTATTGTTTTGTTTATAGTCAAATTATTTAGAGTAGATGAGATATCGCTAATAGCCTTGCTATTATTGATTCTTCCTAGTTATATCGGAATTAAGTATTTAAAAACTTCCGCTTTTGTAAAATCCCATGTATAATCTGAATTATGGAAAAAATTAACATAAGAACCAACAAAAGAAACGAAATAATCGACATAACCAAAGGAATCAGAACACTTGTGGGGAATTCCGGGGTGGAGAACGGTATTTGTGTTGTATTTTGTATGCATACGACGGCCGGAATTACTATCAACGAGAACCATGACCCGAGTGTAAAGTCTGACATCCTTTTCAGTCTTGAAAAAATGTCGCCAATACATAAAGAGTTCCGCCATTCAGAAGGGAATTCCGATGCGCATGTCAAGGCAAGCCTTATGGGAAGCTCGTTGAATATGATTATATCCGGCGGGAAGCTTGTACTGGGTCAATGGCAGGGTATATTTTTCTGTGAATTTGATGGGCCGAGAAACAGGGAAATTTGTGTAGAATTTATTTCTCGTTAAAAAATTGTCTGTTTTTTATCTGCTAAATGTGTGCTTTTTTGCTGCTTTTAGTCGGTCAACGTTTAGATGTATTACATGAAGGTGTTGGGCAAATAAAATTTTTTTATTTTTTGGGTTAATTTTATTTTTTACATGTTTTTATACAAATAGTAAAAAATAAGGAAAATTTTATGCATGTTAATAACTCACCGACATTTAAAGCAAATTTAAAAATTATTCCATCAATCAGGAAAGAATTGAATTTAGACAATAAAGAATACAAAACTCTTTAGGATGAATTTGCGAAGAGAACAATAAAACCAGAATGGGATTATCTTGTTGAAGAAATGCCAGAATCTAGCAAAGAAGGACTAGAAAGCAATGTAGCTGGTTTTAAATTAGGAAAAATAACGGAAGCAAACAATCCTGATGCAGTAATTGATCGTGAGCAACGAGCTGAAGACTGTTGTCAAATTAAAAAAGGAGATAAGTTGTTAGATAGTCTTGTGAAAAATTTCGAAAGCCTTAAGTTCTTTGCTGATTTAGAAGTTAATTTGTAATAAAAGCTTTAGCTGATGGGTTAGATAACCTATCCTACAGAACTTATGCAGTTGTTCGCTAGATAGACCCCGGATCAAGTCCGGGGTGACGGTTTTGGTGCGTGTTGACATTAAAGAAGGGTGCATAAATGCACCCTTCTTAACTTAATAGTATCTTTCTTAATTCTGAATTATAACCCGTAACGGAAGATTAGTATTAATAACCTTTACTTTATTCTGGCTTTGCTTGTTGTATGTTATAAGGTTTTTAAGTACATCCTGAGCTTTTTCAAGTTGTCTGTCCTTTTTATTTTTCTCATCTTCTTTGGTATTTTTGACTTTGATGTCTGGAATAATACCTACTTTATTTATATCCGTACCATTTGGAGTTAAGTATTTCTGCGTTGTAATATTTATTCCAGCACCGTCAGATAACCGGTTGATTTCCTGTACAAGTCCTTTTCCAAAGGATTTAGTGCCAACAAGTACAGCTCTTCCGTTATCCTTTAATGCACCGCTGAGAATTTCGCTTGCGCTAGCGCTACCGCCATCAATTAATACAACAAGTGGTTTATCTGTAAGTAAATCGCCGTTTGCTTTTTGGTTTTCTTTGTAGCCGTCACGGTCGACTGTACTGACTATGTTCCCCGCATCAAGAAACATGTCGGAAATGTATATTGCATTTGTTAAAAGGCCGCCTGGATTTGATCTTAGATCAAGTATGTATCCGTCCTTATTTCTTAACTGTTCAAGAGCTTTTACTATTTCATCACTTGCAGTGTGGCTCAGAAAGGAATTAAGTCGTATATATCCAATATTAGTGTCAATTTTGGCAAATTCTGGTTTCTTTATTGAAACAGACTTAACATCGATTTTATCCCTGAGAATAGTGAATTTTAGTTCTTCCTTGTCTCTTTTTATAAGCATGATAACAGGTGTTCCTTTTGGCCCGCGGATTTTATCAGCGGCATCTTTTATGGAAATACCCTTGGTGCTGGCTCCGTCTATTTCCAGGATAATATCATTTGTTTGTAATCCTGCTTTAGCGGCTGGAGTGTCCTCTATGGGGGCTATAACGGTTAATTTGTCTTCCCGTATTCCTATTTGTATTCCTATGCCATAAAGTGTTCCGCTGATAGATCTTTTTTCCTCAGCGAATTCTTCAGGGTCAAGAAATCTGGTATATGGGTCATTAAGGCTTGATAACATTGTTTCAATGGCTACGTATGCATCTTCATTTGTTTGAATTACGCTGTCATACTTATGTCTCCACCTGTGCCAATTCTGGCCATTCTGGTTAACATCCACATACTTACTGTTTACTAATTTCCAGACTTCATCGTATAAATCCCTGGGAGTATCAGCGAATGTTGCCTGTGCAAAAAACAATGAACTAAAAGTAAAAATTGATAATATCAAATTTTTCACGCAATTATGAAATGTCATTACCCGTCTGCCTTTCTAAAATTGTTTAGAAATTTTTAAAAATTTCCTACCCATATAATTGTATAGTAGCACATTATATATTTACTTTGACAAGTAATTAAGATAAAAAATATTAATTTTACGGGCTTTTTATTAAGTTTTGTAAAAAGTAAATTATTTATCTAATAATTCTATTATTTTTATATAAAATTTAAATTATTTGAAATACTTTGTAATCTGTTTGTATAGTATTAGAAGGATGCAATACCGCATCAATTGTAACGAAAAATAAATTATTTTCATTTTTTTGTTTTTATATAAATAAGAAAGGTTAAAAAGATTTTAATTAAAAATACTAACATATAAAGGGTAACTAGAGAGTAGGGGGATTTTCATTTTTAATGTAAGGCTAAGGTAATACAAAAAGGGAAGATTAGAATTTATAAGAAGTTTTAAACTTCTTTTTTTTTGGGGTACTTTATAACTGTGACTAATGCTAGAGAAATACGACTTGAAGTTGATATAGATGAAGTAGGCACAAGGCTTGATGTGTTTGTTGCGCGTATTGTGCCGGAATTATCACGGACAAGGGTTCAACAATTAAATCCACTTGTAAACAGCAAACCAGCTAAAAATTCATATAAATTAAAGTATGGTGATGAAGTTTGTGTGGAGATACCGGAAGCCAGACCGCTTGAGCTGGAAGCTGAAAATATTCTACTGCATATACCTTATGAAGACGATAATATGCTCGTTGTGAACAAACCAGCAGGTATGCTCACCCACCCAACTTCAATTGAGCGGGAACATACACTGGTAAATGCACTTTTACATCATTGTAAAGGCAATTTATCAGGCATAAACGGAATTATGCGCCCGGGAATTGTACACAGACTGGACAGGGACACATCAGGGCTTTTAATGATTGCAAAAAACGATTTTGCGCATGCCTTTCTCTCTGAACAAATAAAGACAAGAACTGCTAAAAGATATTATTTAGCTTTTGTGGAAGGGAATTTAAAGGAGGATTTCGGTACAATTAACCAGCCAATTGATCGACATCCTACACAAAAGCACAAAATGGCTGTGGTTGAAGGAGGTAAGCCGTCCATCACGCATTGGAAAGTATTGAAAAGATGTAAAGACAGCACTTATGCTGAAATGGCACTGGAAACAGGACGTACACACCAAATAAGGATTCATTTATCTTATATACACCATCCTATTGTCGGTGATCCTGTGTATGGGTTAAAGACTTCTAAGTATAATCTTCATGGCCAGGCGCTACAGGCATATAAACTCAGTTTTCTAAAACCCGGTACGGAAGAGAGGGTTACAATTGAGATCGAGCCGGATGAGGATATTAAGAAGCTGTTGAGGTTGTGTCAGGGAAAAGATCCTGCATCATCTTAATGAAATTATCGGCTCTTTCTTTGTATTCGTTATTCAGGAATCCTTTGGGGAACCTTGAACTCCAGAAGCCAAAAGTTTCAGTATTAGGTTTCATATTCCAGTTTATAGTATCTTTTTCCTGCTGGGATGTGACTTTATCCATATTAATTACGCCAGCTTCCTCAATCAGTTTATCTTTTGGAGTTTCTTTCCAGAACCCTGGGATATTAGGGCGGAAGTAAATGCCGAGTGCGTCAGATATGGTTGTTTGCATATGTTTTGCCGGTTTTTTATACATCCATTCAAGCAATTTTTTTGAAGTTTTATAATAAGTTTCTTCTGTATTTTCTTTCATATCGCTGAGTTTTGCGCCTGCTCTCCGGGCTAACCTTATCATTTGATATGAGGAATCTCTAAGATTCATATCCTTTTTTGCTTGCAATTGCCGATTACCTATCACGTTAGCGGCTTCATCCCTTTTTGCATTGCTAAGAGTTACTTCTATTGTATGCATCGTTGTTGGAGGATCATGAGAACCGCTTAACATGGCTATTGTTTCTGGATTTTTAACTTCATTTCCCCACGGGTCATGTGGATTTCCTGCCATACTTCTTTCCCTGCCTATTGTTGTTTCTATACCATAAGCTACAGGCAATCTTAGGCCTGATAGCTTATCTCCGTATTTTTCCATAGTTTTTTTAAAGGCATCTGTTTCGCAAACGCCGCCAAGGTCTTCTACAATAAAGGCATTCTCTGCCTTAAGTCCGGATTCTTCGGCTACTCTTATATACATATCAAGTAAAGTTTCACCTTTAGAATTTTTCTTATTGGAAACATCTTCAAGCCATTCAGGATACCAGATATCCTTATCTGCATGAGTTTTTACAGTGCCGTCTATCAGGCTTGTATAAGGTTTTGGAAGTTCTATATGTTTGTTGATAGCTTCCTGTATTGGGTATTCATTACCGTCTTTGCCTGTTATTATGGCTGGTATAGCTCCTCTGTTAATAAGTCCTCCGAAATGATCCAGTCTTACGCAGCCTTCTTCAAGGATTTTGCGCATACTATTTTCCTGGTATTCCCAATACTCAGGGCTGTCCAGGTTCCACACAGCTTGTCCCCACATCTGGGTGTGTGGATAAGCAGGTTCAGGCATACAACCTGTTAATTTTTCCGGCTGATAATTGTTGTTTTTATCTAAAGCAACGATATTTTTATTACTCCATACATCTTTACCGTTTGGAGATATTCCGTAGGCCAGGTCAACAAATAATTTAACTCCTTTTTTATCAAGGTCTTTTTTAAAACCTTTGAACTGTTTGTCGAACAGGAATTGTTCAAAACGGAACTGTTCTATTTTATTGACATCTTCTTCGCCTAGTTTTTTGCCTTTGATTTCAATATCTTTTAAGGTTTCTAATTTTTCTTCATAACTTTGTTCTTTGGTATTTTCCGGGAACATTTTCAGCTCATCCGGCCAGGATCTCCAATCATACTTTGCAATATTGTTTAAGGTTACAAAGCTCAATATCCCTTCATAAATAGCGTTATTATCAAGCCATTTTGGACCTTCTTTCTGAGAATAAGCATTGAACTCCGCTTTTAGAGGATGCGCTTCATCCAATGCCTTGAAATTTTTAAAAGCCAGTTCAAACCGTGGGTCTTTTTGATCCCTTAGCATTTGTAACGTAAATACCCTTGATGAGGTGTCCTCAGGAAGGTCTGCTGTCTTTAAAAGTGATCCATATTCAGGTTCCACAAGTTTATTAAGGTTGATAAAATATTTATTCCGGTCAGAACGGCTGGCGGAATTATAAGGGCTGAGGTCTTCTCCTACAGGGGTAAGCGGGTTTATAATCCAGTGAGTTTGCTTTGCATCGTGAAGGAACTGCGTAAATTTTTCGGTTTCAGGGTCTAAGAATTGCCCTATGTGTGATCTTGAGGCAGGCAGGTGCGATATGTGCATCATTAAGCCGCGGTTTTGTGCTTTTCCTTGATTTGCAGAAAAGCTTATGACATTTACTTGTTTCGCTTTTGGATATCTAAGAGCCCTTAAATTGCCTGTAAAACCAACATTTGGTATATCGAATGCAGGCATATTGGCCAGGTTTAAGTTGGATTTATGGTTTTGTTCTTTTTTTGCGTTTAAATAAAGATTGGGTTGGTTCTGGATTGTATTAACAATCATACTTTTCCTTCCTTAAGACATTTTATGGTTACAATTGTGTAAAGTATGCTGAAAAAAAATTTTGATAAAAAAATTTTTTTTGTAAACATAAATTTACAATTTTTTGTGGGAAAATACTGTTACAACAACAAAAAAGAGGTTATAACTATGAATAAATTTTCACAAAAAGCAGCAGAACTCTTTATGCAGGGGCACTCCTGTTCGGAATCCGTTGTAAAAGCAGCTTATGAAACAGGAATAATTGATAAAAGCGTTGATCCTGATATTTTAAACCAGATAATATCTCCTTTTTCAGGAGCAATGGGTTCACATCAGTGTCTTTGCGGGGCGGTTGCGGGTGCACAGCTCGTTTTAGGTTTGCTTTTCGGTAGAACAGGTCCTTCCAATGACCCTAACAAAATTAAAGAATTAGCAAATGAATTTAATGCAAAGTTTAAGGAACAAAGAAATACAAAAACTCTGTGCTGTCGGGCGTTGAGGGCGGGGTTTGATGAAGATCCGGTAGCTGCAAGAAATAACTGCGCAAACATTGTGCATGATTCAACCATGATCCTTGGAAGCATTGTTGATAAAGTGGGGAGTAAGGTATAGTGTCAAATATGGTAAGAGTAAGGATCGCTCCCAGCCCTACAGGTAACCTGCACGTTGGGACAGCCAGGTGTGCTCTGTTTAACTGGTTGTTTGCGCGAAAAAATAACGGCAAATTCATATTAAGAATAGAAGACACTGATCTTGAGCGCTCAGAAGAGCGTTATGTCCAAAATATTTTCGACAGTCTAAAAGCAATCGGTCTTGAGTGGGATGAGGGACCATACAAGCAATCCGAACGCCTCGATCTTTATAAAAAATACGCTGAAAAACTTATTGAATCAGGCCATGCGTACCACTTTGAAGGTGCTATAAAGTTTAAAATGCCTTCTAAAATCATTAAATTCAATGATTTGATTAAAGGAGAGCTGGAATTTGACACCAGCCTAAATGCCGATTTTGTCATGATCAAGTCAAACGGCACTCCTTCATATAATTTTGCTGTTGTGATTGATGATATGGAAATGCAAATCACCCACGTAATTCGTGGTGAGGACCACATTTCCAACACGCCCAAGCAGATCGCAATTTATGAGGCGTTGGGTGCTGAGTTGCCTATTTTTGGTCATATGAGTATGATACTTGCGCCGGACAGGACGAAATTGTCTAAAAGACACGGAGCAACCGCAGTTAGCGAATTCATTGAGCAGGGGTATTTACCAGAGGCGTTCGTTAATTTTCTGGCGCTGCTTGGCTGGTCGCCGACTGATAACGAGGAAGTTAAGCCAATTGACAAGATAGTAGAACAGTTTGATATCACCCGGGTGTCATCTAGTCCGGCCATATTTGAATTTGATAAATTAAACTGGATGAACGGCGTTTATATCAGGAGCTTGCCGCTTGAGGATATTACTGAAAGAGTTAAAAAATACCTTACGCAGTATGATTTATCAGCATATTCGCAAGTGCAACTTCAAACAATGGTAGATGCCGTCAGGAATAATCTTGTAAAACTCAGCGATATCACTGAAGCAGTCAGCTATTTCTTTGAGGATACTATTCAAGTTGCTGATTTAACTGAAGAAGACCGCAAAGTATTAGCTCAATTCAAAGAATTTGCTGAGAAAATAGATTATAACAATATTGAAAAAATACACGAGCAGCTCGGGGAATTCCGTGAGCAGATGAAGCCTATGAAGGCAAAGCAGGTTATGCCGCCCATTAGAAAAGCCTTAACCGGTCGTACGCACGGGGCTGATATGGGTGTAGTTATTTCACTACTGGGACGTGAGCGGGTAATGCGGAGATTAAGCATATGAAAACAATCTATAATAACCTTACAGTAAGCAATAATCCTATTGTTTCCCATAATCTTGCTATCATAAGAGATAAAAATACTAATCCTGAGATTTTTAGGGCATCGCTGCTCAGGATTTCCCGGATTATAATGAGCAAAGCCTTCGTCAATGTGCCAATGACTACAAAAAAGGTTGAAACACCACTTATGGAAACCGAAGTCAGGGTTATTGATACTACGGCGGAATTCATAATCGCGCCGGTTTTAAGAACCGGGCTGGTGTTTTCCGAAATTGCGCTGGACTTGCTGCCGTTTGCAAGGGTACATCATATCGGGCTATATCGGGATGAGGAAACCCTGAAGCCTGTACCTTATTATAATAAACTGCCTAGAAAATTTAAATCACCTGATGATACTTATGTATACATTCTTGATCCAATGCTTGCAACAGGCGGTTCGGGTTCTGCGGCTATTCAGCTTTTTACTGACCTCGGCGTACTTCAAAAAAATATCACATTTATTTCTTTAATCTCATCTCCTGAGGGAATTGATAATGTTTTTGCCAAGTTTCCTGACATAAAGTTAATAACAGGGGCTATTGATGAAACACTAAACAATGTGGGCTATATTCTTCCCGGATTGGGGGATGCAGGGGACAGGACTTTTAATACATAATGTATACCTGAAAAGCTGACAGGAAAAGTTTATGGGGGGTTCGATATATCGAGCCCCCAATCAGCTTCATGAGGTAACATACAATGCCAATTTTGTTCGTTTTGATTTTAGGTTTAATAATAGGAGGTTTAAATATGGACCACGTACACGTAAGGGAAAAAATTTTAATGAGAACTGAAACGTTAGAAGCAAAGGATTTTACATATTTATTCGGGAAATTGGATGGGTTGAGCGAGGAGCAGTTAAGGCAACATAATGAGTTGTACAAGAAATACGTTGCAAAATATAATGAAGTAACTGAAAAGCTCAAAGATGCTGACAGGTCAGCAGCTAACCATAATTATTCCGACTATAGAAGCTTGCTTGTTGATCTAACCCATAACCAGAATGGTGTAGTTCTGCATGAACTGTATTTTTCTAACCTTACAGATAACTTTGAAGTACCATCCGAAGAACTTATAGAGCTTGTGGAAAAGGATTTTGGGACATGGGAAAATTTCGAGAAAGATTTAAAGGCAGCAGCAGAAGCATCAAGGGCAGGCTGGGCAATCACAGCATATAATTATCGTGACGGTAAAATATACAATTATGCTATTGACCAGCATAATTTGCACGTGCCTATAGACATGAAGCCGATTCTTGTGCTTGATACATGGGAGCACGCATTTGCGGTTGATTATGGAATCGACAAAAAATCATATATCAAGGCATTTTTTGATAATGTGAACTGGCAGGCAATGTACAACAGGCTGAATTCAGCTTTGGAAAGTGAACATTTGCTCGAAAAATCAACAATGTAGCAAGTATAGTTTAATATATTTGAATTATCCAGTATAATTTTTTTATGCTGGATAATATTGTTGAAAAAATAGAAAGTGCAGATAAATGCTTTATGAACGGTCAATTATCTAGAGCCGTTGAGCTATATATCAGCGCACTTGGAGATCAGGAAATTTCCGAAGAAGCTAAAGCTCGTATTCATTGTAATATTGGCATAATCTATTCCATTCAGGGCGACAATAAACGTGCGGAAGAAGAATACCTTGTTGCGCTAGAGATAAACAAAAAACTAAAAAGAAAAGAGGGAATATCCAATATATACTGTAATCTTGGTGTGATTTACACTAATTGGGGTGAACTTGGCCGCGCTGAGGAAATGTATAAAAAATCTCTGGAAATTGATGAAGCGCTTGGCAATATGGATGGTGTAGCAGGCATATGCGTTAATATGGGTAACTTCTATTATATTCAGGGTAATTTGGAAGAAGCTGAAGCAATGTTTAGAAGGGCATTGGTGATTACCAAGCATCTTAATAACAAGGAGAACCTGCCAATTATTTTCTCAAATCTTGGTAATATAAACTTCTTCATTGGTAATATTGAGCAAGCCGAAAACATATTTAAAGAAACCATTGATATAAGTAAACTTCTCTGTAATGATGAGGCGCTTGCAGCTACTTATGCAAATTTAGCATCATTATACCAGAGAAGAGGGGATTTGATTTCAGCAAGAAAGTTATATGAAATGACTATTACCCTGTGCAAAACTTGTAAACTTAAGGAAGGCGAAGCAAATGCGTATTCCGTGATGGGGGAAGTATTAAAAACAGAGGGAGATTATATTTCAGCAAGAGATATGTTCAAAAAAGCGCTGAAAATTGACAAAATATTGGACAGAAAACTCGGCCTGGCTGATGATTATTGCAAGTTAGCAAGTGTTTTAATAGAGGAAGAGCGATTTGATGAGGCCCAAAAATACTTGAAACAATCACTTGAAATAAATGAAAGCGTTGATAACCAGAGTGGTATTGCTGAAAATTATAATGAATACGGTAATCTGTACTTTAAAAAAGGGGATTTGGATCGTACTGAGTATTATTACATAACATCATTGGAGATAGCGGAAAAAATACACGATAAAACCAGAAAGGGTAATGTTCTTTCCAAAATGGGACAGTTCTATCTGTTGACCAATGAGCTTGATAAAGCAAAAAAATATAATGAGAGCTCATTGGAAGTAAATGAGGAATTGGGTTTTAAAGAAATTATAGCTGATACATACAGAAATTTTGGTAACTATTATTTGAAAATATCAGATAGTGAAAAAGCAATAGATAGTTACAAACAAGCATTAAAACTATACAAGGAACTATCAAACGGCTATAAATCAGGTATAGTGTCAGAATTAATTGCTGATATTAACAGGTAAAATAATGCAGGCAAATATAACTGAAATTTTTTCTTCAATACAGGGTGAGGGGCCTTATATCGGGTGCAGGCAAATTTTTGTTCGATTTTCAGGTTGTAATTTGCGCTGTGAGTATTGCGATACCGACCATAGGCCTGTTAAAATGCTAACGTGTGAGGAATTATTGCAGGAAATAAACAGTTTAAATATTATTTCACATCACAGCATAAGTTTAACAGGTGGAGAGCCTTTGGTGCATTCTGATTTTCTAAGCGAATTTTTGCCAATGTTATCTGATTTAAAGGTTTATCTTGAAACCAATGGCGTTTTATACAATGAGTTCAGAAAAATTGCGCCTTATGTTGATATTATTTCAATGGACATTAAAATAGAATCTTCAACAGGCCAGCAGTTGCCATTTGAGGCGCACGAGGAATTCATCAAAGTTGCACGTTTCTTTAAAAAAGAGATATTTGCCAAGGTTGTAGTGAGCGAAAATATTACTGATGAAGAAATCCGCTTAATAAAATACCTTGTAAAAGATGATATGATGCTTGTATTGCAGCCAATGGACAATAAATGCCCGGCAGATAAGCTTATATCAATACAAATGAACTTTCTTAAAGATATAAAGGATGTCAGGGTGATCCCGCAGGTGCATAAATATATGGGGCTAATGTAAGTATGAAAGTAATAATTAACGGAATTGAGACAGAAATACCTGAAAATTCAACAATAAAACAGGTTTTAAACCTCGTCAACATAAAAAGTAATATGCTGGTTGTGGAAAAAAACCTGTGTATTATTGATAAAAAAGATTACGAGTCACATTTACTCAAAGATGGAGATTCGCTTGAGATTGTGGGATTTTTCGGTGGGGGCTAAGCCCCCACCTCACTAATCCTCTATTTTTAAGCGTGCCAGGTGATAGTTTCATACTGCTGGGCCATAAGTTCAGTATTACCCCAGATTTGGTCAATACTGCTGATTGCACCGCCTGTATAAGCACCCATATTCTGAATAATTGTGTTTATTTCAGCATTTGTGAGGAATTCGCCAGTGTTCAACTGGAATTTCTCAATTGAGTTGACTGTTACAAACTGGTTCTCAACTGTTATCATTGAGGAATCGTCGTATTTTACGAATAAGTTGTTGCCATCTTTGTAGAATGCGACATTGCTGCCGGATACTGTGCTGTCAAATTGAGCTAAATCTGTACCGCCATCATCCTTGAGAGCATCCATTCCATCCAGAAGGCTAAAGTTGTACGTTTCATTTCCAACGCCACCACGTAAAATGTCGTTTCCAATACCGCCAACCAGCACATCGTTGCCAGCCATTGCGTATAGTTCGTCATTACCGGCTTCGCCATACATTGTGTCATTGCTTGTGCCGCCGTATACTTCCAGGAATCTGTCATTACCGGCTCCGCCGTAGTAGGTATTAGCGCCGGTGTTTCCGAAGATAACGTTATCTCCTGAATTTCCTGTTCCGATGGTGCTAGCTGTTCCGGTTAAGGTGAGGTATTCAATGTTTTCGGATAATGTATAGTTAACGTTTGAGTAAACTTTGTCAGTTATTCCTTCTGCGGCATTTTCAATAATTATGGAATTTGAACTGTAAACATAATAGGTATCGTTACCTGCTCCGCCGATTAATGTGTCGATGCCGCCTACTCCATCAAGTACATTGTCGCCTATATTGCCTGTGATGACGTTATCTAGTGTATTACCGCTAGCATTGAGGTTATCTTTTTGTAGTTTGTCTAAAGTGGTTGTGTATACAATATCCTCGTCTATACACTGAGTAAACGCGCGGTTAAAGAGGTTAAGGTCAATGAATCTCTTGCCGTCTGCTACAAGGCCACGTCCACTGTCGCATATATAGAATCCTTCGAGGACTCCGGTAGTTGCATTGTATGCAGCGCCTGTTACTGCTACTGCGTGGTTAGAGTAATCAGCAGTTACACTTCCAGCAGTTGCTTCGTGTAATACATCAGCATCAAGTCCGATAATGACTCCCTGTTTGTTTTTTACAAGGTTTGCTATGTAAGTAGCATCTGCTCCTGGGGTTGTACCAGCCACAGCGGCTATTTGAGAGCCGACTATGGTGTTAGCTGAATAACCGAAATCTTGCAACAAGTTTCTCTGGTCAAGGTTGGTTGTAACGCCATCAGCACCACATCTGTTGTTTGCAATTGCTATATCTAAAACTTCTTGTTCTGTTAGATACATTCCGTTTTGTATAAGGAGGTTTTGAACAGAAACTATGCCGCAGTCATTATCGTAATCCTGGGTGTTTTGTCCTTGATTATAATTAAGTTCTGAAGACCAATCCAATGGATCGCCGTAAACAACCATACTCACTGTTCCAACAGTTAAATAATCCTCTGCGATCACTCTTTGTAGGAGAGTTAGGTTTTCGAAATTTGCTTTCAGTGTAGTGCTATCAAGATATGAATAAACTGTGTCTATTCCTTGACCTGAGTATTCTGAAATTGTAGTGCTGGAATTATGTATGTAGTAGGAATCGTCGCCATATCCGCCTATTAGCATATCAATTCCACCGCCACCATCCAGAGTGTCGTTTCCGGCCTTTCCATCAAGGACGTTATTGCCAGCATTACCAATAATGGTGTTATCTAATTCGTTACCTGTACCGGAAAGAGCTGAGCCTGTTAATGTAAGGTTTTCAAAGTTAGCTTTGAGTGAGTATGATACGCTTGAATTAACTGTATCACTACCTTCACCTGCGTTTTCGGTTACTACATCGCTAAACGTGTCAATAAAGTATGTATCGTTGCCAACGCCACCTGCCATTGTATCTACGCCAGCTCCACCATCAAGGATGTTATCAGCAGCATTACCTGTAAGGATATTATCCAGGGCGTTACCTGTAGCTGAAGTAGCTGATCCTGTTAAGGTAATATTTTCAAGGTTAGCACCGAGGGTGTAAGAAACACTGGAGTTAACTATATCAATACCTTCGCCTGCGTTTTCAATAACAACGTCACCTGTATTGTCAACGATGTAGGTATCGTTGCCAGCGCCACCTGTCATTACATCTGCGCCTATTCCTCCATCAAGGATGTTGTTACTTGCATTACCAGTAATAATGTTGTTAAGATTGTTACCTGTACCGGAAATTGCAGTGCCTGTTAATGTAAGGTTTTCAACATTGGCGCTAAGAGTATGATTAACGCTGGAATTAACTGTATCGGTTCCTTCTCCTGCATCTTCATAAACTTCATCACCTTCATTATCAATGATATAGGTATCATTTCCAGCTCTTCCTGACATAAAGTCAGCGCCAATTCCGCCATCCATAACGTTATTGCCTGCATTGCCTGTGATGATATTATTTAGTTCATTACCTGTTGCAGAAATTGCTGAACCTGTTAGGATAAGATTTTCAAGGTTACTACCAAGTGTGTAATCTATGCTTGATTGTACGGTATCACTGCCTTCATCTGCGTTTTCTTGAATCATGTCGCCTGCATTGTCAACGATGTAGGTATCATTGCCTGCACCACCCGTCATCGTATCAGCACCAACTCCACCATTAATTAGGTTGCCGCCTGCGTTGCCTGTAATACTGTTATCAAGATTGTTACCTGTGCCGTTAATGCCGACTGTACCAGTCAATATCAAGTTTTCAATGTTACTGCTAAGTGTGTAATCTATGCTTGATTGTACTGTATCAATACCTTCATCTGCGTTTTCTTGAACCATGTCGCCTGCATTGTCAACGATGTAGGTATCATTTCCTAACTGGCCTATCATTATGTCAGCGTTAGTTCCGCCATCAATGACGTTATCTAAAGAATTACCGGTAATGATGTTATTAAGCTCGTTGCCTGTACCTTCAACAGCTGAACCTCTTAACTCAAGGTTTTCAAGGTTGTTGCCGAGAATGTAATCTATACTTGATTGTACTGTATCAATACCTTCGTCTGCGTTTTCTTGAATCATGTCGCCTGCATTGTCAACGATGTAGGTATCATTTCCTAACTGGCCTATCATTATGTCAGCGTTAGTTCCGCCATCAATTACGTTATCTAAAGAATTGCCTGTAATAACGTTATTAAAATCATTTCCTGTACCGGCTAATGCTAAACCTGTTAATGTAAGATTTTCAACATTAGCTCCAAGGGTATAATTAATGCTGGACTGTACTGTATCAACGCCTTCACCAGCAATTTCATTTACTACATCACCTGCGTTATCAACGATATATGTATCGTTGCCAGTTCCGCCTGCCATTACGTCAGCGCCAACTCCACCATCAAGGATGTTATCTAAAGAATTGCCTGCAATGATGTTATCAAGTTCATTACCTGTAGCTGAAATAGCTAAGTTTGTTATTGTGAGGTTTTCAACGTTAGCGCCGAGGGTGTAATTAATGCTTGATTGTACTGTATCAACGCCTTCACCAGCAATTTCATTTACTACATCACCTGCGTTATCAACGATATATGTATCGTTGCCAGTTCCGCCTACCATTACGTCAGCGCCAACTCCACCATCAAGGATGTTATCTAAAGAATTGCCTGCAATGATATTATTAAGTTCGTTACCTGTAGCTGTAGTAGCTGTACCTGTTAAAGTAAGATTTTCAACATTTGCATCAAGTACGTAGTTAATGCTTGATTGTACTGTATCAATACCTTCATCTGCGTTTTCATTTACTACATCACTTGCATTATCAACGATATATGTATCGTTACCAGCTCCGCCAATCATTACATCAGCGCCAGTTGCGCCATCAATGATGTTATTGTTAGCATTACCTGTAATGATGTTATCAAGTTCATTACCTGTAGCTGAAATAGCTAAGTTTGTTATTGTGAGGTTTTCAACGTTAGCGCCGAGGGTGTAATCAACATTTGCTTGTACAGTATCTATTCCTGCATTTAAATCTTCAATAATTACATCACTTACATTATCAACAATGTAGGTATCGTTGCCTGCACCACCGATCATGGTGTCTGAACCCACTGCGCCATCAAGGATGTTATTTAAAGAATTGCCTGTGATAATGTTATCCAAAGCATTTCCTGTACCGGTGGTAGCTGAACCTGTTAACGTAAGGTTTTCAACATTAGCGCCAAGGGTAAGATTAATGCTGGATTGTACTGTATCAACGCCTTCGCCTGCAGCTTCAATTGCTACATCGCCTGCATTATCAACAATGTAGGTATCATTACCAGCTCTACCTGTCATAGCATCAGCGCCAACTCCACCATCAAGGATGTTATCTAAAGAATTGCCTGCAATGATATTATTAAGTTCGTTTCCTGTAGCTGTAGTAGCTGTACCTGTTAAGGTAAGGTTTTCAACATTAGCGCCAAGGGTATAATTAATGCTTGATTGTACTGTATCATCACCTTCGTTAATATTTTCAATAACAACATCACCTGCATTATCAACGATATAAGTATCATCACCGGTAAGACCTGACATAGTATCAGCGCCAAGTTTTCCGTCAATAATGTTATCTAAGGAATTACCAGTAAGTACATCATTACCATCTGTTCCATTTATTTCCACAACTTCAACAGGTGGTGGTGGATCATTATTTATTAAAGCTTCGATTTTTTTAATATTTAAAGAAGTACCATTAGAAAATTTAAAGTAATCAATTTTGTTAGACTGATTAATAAACCAATTTTTAATTGTTACTTTATCAAGAAGTCCATTAAAAGAAACAACAAGATTGTTAGAATCCTGAGTAATTATAATATTACTAGTAGTATACATACTTGCAAATTTCAGTACATTAGTGCCGCCAACTTCAACAACTTGGTCCTGTCCGCCTGAAAAATAATAAATATCATCGCCACGACCGCCAATTAGCGTATCGTTGCCAGCTCCGCCATTAAGATAATCATCGCCGTTACCGCCGTATAAAATATCATCGCCGTTTCCGCTGCAAAGAATATCATCACCATTATCACCGTGAAGGACGTCATTGCCATCATCGGCTATTAATATATCTGTTCCGTTACCGCCGTAGAGTGTGTCGTTGCCGGCGCCTGCAAAAAGGATGTCATTTCCTTTTCCGCCATACAAAACATCATCACCAGCTCCGCCGAAAAGAATATCGTTACCATTTCCGCCGTAAAGTGTGTCATCGCCGTCGCCACTGATTAAAATGTCTGTACCGTTACCACCGTCCAGAATGTCGTCGCCATTTGTACCAATTAAGATTTCTGCCATACTGTGTCCCCTTCTATTTATATGTACCCGAACTTTTTATTTTACTTATTATGTTTTAATTTTAATAGTATTAATATATATATTTATAATAATAATTTACATTTCAGTGTAATCATGGATATAAACATGGGGGATCCCAGCCTTCTACCCAAACTCCACCCGCATTTTGACACTGTTCTTTATCTCCACCGGTTTCACCATCTCCATTGTCACCATTGGATATCTCTACAACTTCAGAATATCTTGTTACAGTAGCTTTAAAATTTTCCTGAATCAACTTACCTAAAACTGACAGACTGCCTATTGCAACTAACGATACCAGACTTAAAACTAACCCGGTTTCTACTAAAGATTGTCCTTTTTCTTTTCTATAATTCATAAAAAGCAGTTTCCTAAGTTGTATATTATATCATATCGTATATAATAGTTGAAGCGAAATATTAAAAAAGTATTAAGAAAAAATGTTCACATATAATTAAAGTAAATTATTATGAAAAAATTGCTAAATTTTAAAAAATTTATTTTTTTATTTGTAGTTTTTGTTACACTGTCTATTACTTATATCGTGACACATTATTTATTAAATGGAATGGTAAATAATGTAGAAATGACATTGTATGATCACCTGGCGAGGTTGTCTGCTGATAATATGCTGGCGCTTAATGAACAAAGCAAAGCAAGTGATGACATAGTTATATTAGCTATTGATAATGATTCCCAAAAATTAGAAAAAGACTTAAATATTGGAAGATGGCCCTGGCCAAGAAGTGTTTGGAGTGATGTTATTGATTTTGTTAGCAAAGGCGCACCCAAATGTATTGTCTTTGATATCAGATTTGAAGGAAAAGAAGGGAATAGTAGTGATAATATTAAATCTGATACTAAATTTGCTAATGCTATAAAAAATCATAAAAAAAATATTATTCTGGCTTTTTTATTGAGAAAGCAAAAAATATTTAGTGACAATAAATATATAGATTTTATACCTCTACGTCATGATTTAATTTTAAAGATTGAAGATTCAGATTTATATAAATCAAAAGATTATAAAAACAAAATTTTAGACTACATTACTTATTTAGATTATCATCCACTTTGGGATGAATTCATTGAAAATACCAAATATATTGGTGCTACAAACCAGGTACAAAGCAATAATGACAGTATAATAAGGTCACATAGGCCTTTATATACTTTAGCTAATTCGAAAGTAGCGGCGTATGTGCCATCATTGCCTTTAGCTGCAGTGTTAGCTGTATTGCCAGATGAGGAGAAAAAACCGTTTAAATTAATGCATGATCGGATAATTCTTGGCAAAAGAGTCATTCAGCTAGACAATGAAGGTAAATTTTTTATTAACTGGCACGGCGAACATAGTAAGCACAACACATACAAGTTTATACCTATTTCAAAGGTGCTGGATAAGTCGCAAAGAATATTGCCTGATGAATTTAAAAATAAAATTGTTGTTATCGGAAGAACTCAAAATGGATCAGATATTCATGCAACTTCTATGGCTATGAATTACGTTGGGCCTGAAATTATGGCTACGTGTATTGATAATATTTTAAATGATACTGATACAACGAATAAATTTAGAAGAAAATTTATAACCAAAGCCGGTCTTATTTCTCAGAGTTTAATTATTCTTTTGTTTTGTTTAGTAACAGGTTTATTTATTCGCAAGGCGAGCTCCAATTTTTACAGCTTTATCTGGTTAGTATTTATTGTGCTGGCATATATGCTGGCTGCAGTGGCAAGTTTTGCTTTTTTGAGATACTGGATAAGCATTGTTTATCCGCTAATTTTTATAATTTCTACTGCAATGACAGTGTACTTGTATAAACTTCACATTTCAAATAAGCAAAAAAATGAGATTAAAGAGTTGTTTGGCAGGTTTGTATCGCCTCAAGTACTTGATAAATTATTATTAGACCCTTCAGTTATATCAAAAGAAGGTGATAGAAAAGTTCTTACTGTTTTATTCTCAGATATTAGAGGATTTACTACATTATCAGAACATTTGCCTGCTAATGAATTACTCTCTCAATTAAATGAGTATTTTAATGAAGTTTATGAAGTTGTAATAAAACATGGGGGCACTTTCGATAAATATATTGGTGATGCTGTCATGGCTTTTTATGGCGATCCGCTGCCGGTTGAAAATCACGCACTCCAGGCTGTTTTAACTGCTATAGATATGATAAAACTTCTTGAAAAATTAAATGAACGTTGGAAAAGTGAGAACAGGCAGGAATTAAATATAGGGATCGGGATCAACACCGGGGAAATGATTGTGGGGCCGGTAGGAGCCAGAAAAATGGTCAGCTACACAGTTATGGGGGATAGTGTAAATACTGCATCCAGGCTAGAAAGTTTAAACAAGGAGTATAAAACTAACATTATAATAAGCCATTCAACTTACGAGCAGGTTAAGGATTATGTTGAAACAGAGTATCTTGGGGAAGTTATGGTTAAGGGTAAGCAAGTTGCTATAAATATATATAAAGTAACTGGTTCTAAACTTTTGTAAATTTTTTCATTTATACTGTTAACATTTTTTTTCAGTAGCTTTATATATGTGAGGCTACTAAAGGAGTAGAAAATGTTACAATTTACTACACAATACATACCATTAAGACTACCTGTAAAGCAAAGCGTAAATTTTGGGATGGCTTTTGCCGATCCAATTAGTTGTTATGAGCCAATAAAGAGTAACTGTACTCTAACAGAGCCTATAATGGATTCAATGAAAGATCAAAGAGTAGGTCACAATGTTATAGCTCCAGAGCCTATTGAAGCCAAAACATTTACTGCTGGAAACAATTTTCATGGGCAAAGTATAATGTCTGAAACTATCACTATGGGCAATGATGCTTACATAAGTAATTTTATTTCCGCAGATACAGTTGATTTAAAAGATAACGCTACTATTATGGGCGAGGTTACAGTATCCAGAGGTTTAACAGCAGGACATAAATTCACCGCCGAATATGTTGAAGCTAATACAGTTAATTTAAAAGATGGTGCTGATATTGCTAATGGAGTTTTCGCAACAGGATTGATTACAATAGATAATGGATTGCATGCTGGATATCTTGAAGCATATAAAGTACATTTAAAAGATAATGCCGTTATTGAGCGTGATGCTGCAGCATGTAGAGAGTTTATAGCAGGTAATAATACTGAAATATACGGATCGGTTAAAGGACATACAGTTAAGTTAGGAGATAATGCTAATATTACGCGTAATGTTGAAGCTGATAAATGGGTAAAAATTGGGAATCATTTACAGGCAGATTCCATCATTTCTAGCGGTGACGTTTCTCTGGGAAGTATAGATAAATTAAACAAAATTTGTTTTGATGAAAACAAAAATACAAGTCCGGATAGAAAATTAATACTTAACAGTGAAGATATAAAACCTGAGAAGAAGATAGAAGTACATTTAGGAGATATTTATTCTCTTGAGATACAAACTCCAACAGGAAATCCAGAGATTCTTAATAAATTTGAATTTATAGATAAATCTACAGGAAATCCAATAACCGACGACCAACGCAAAGCTATTAAGGTTACCAGGATACCTGAAGCTTCTTGTTAATAATTTCTTAAATATTAATATTTTTTTAACAATTGACGGCGAAACACCCGTCAATTTTTAATATATAAATTTTTTTATATAAATATATTAAATTTATATAAAGACTAGATAATAGAGGAGTATAAAATATGAGTCAAGTAAATTCCAGTAGTTTAACACAAATTACACAATCGTTAGCAAATTTAGCATCACTTGTTTCAGGTTCAGACTCGGCGAAAAGTACATCAACTAAGACAAGTACTGGAACTGATTCAATATTCAAGCAGTCATCAACAAATTCATTAGCAGATTCTCTTTTAGGAATTTCTAATACAGGCAGTGCATCAACATCAACTAACGCTCTGACAAGTTTACTTACTATGGCATTTGGTCTTATATCCGCATTTAGTGGAATAACTGGTAACAATACAGCAATGAATTCTAACCCATTTGCCAGTATGTTAGGTAATACAGGCTTAGGTACCGGACTTAATACAGGCGGTATGATGGGTGGAATGACAGGAATGACAGGCATGGGCGGAATGGGTACCGGATTAAATACCGGATTAAATGCAGGCCTTAATACAGGCGGCCTGGCAACTCTTGCTAATTCTGCAGCAGCATCATCAAATCCTTACCTAACACAGGTAGCTGCAAACCTCGGCGCTCTTCCAACTAATACATCGCCAATGGGAAATACATTAGCAGCAATGACAAATAGCGGTACATTAAGTAATACAAGTAGTGCTATAAATAGTTTGCCAGTAGGTAGTGCATTTGGTACTTATAACCTTATGTTACCCGGCGGAAGTGTAGGCCTCGGTAGTTTAGCCGGATCAGCCAGCTTAGGCACAGGTGGATTATTAACTGGTAGTAGTGTACCGTCCGTTTCAAGTGGCATTCTGGCACAACCTGATACAGGTAATGGTGTAGCTGGCGTCGATAGCTTAATAGGCAAGTATTCAACATTCTTATACGGTGGTGCATCAGGAGTCGGAACACCAGTCGATACTGGAAGCTCAGATAGCTCAGGTAAATCAGCAGGCGCCGGTACTAAAGCAGAAACTGAAACAAAAGTAGACACTATTAAAAATGTTGTAAAAACTACAGAATCCGAACCTGCAGCAACAGCAGCACCTGTTAAAGATACAAAAGCTGAAACTCAGGCAGAAACAATAAAACAGGATGAAGTAATTGCAGATGCACAAGCTAAAGTTGAAGCTGCAAAAGCTGAAATAGCTGAAACACCAAAAGCTGAAGTCCCAGAAACACCAGCAACTGCAACCGCTGCAGCACCAGCAGTTGCAGCACCAGAAGCCCCACCAGCTGCAGCTCCAGAAGCTCCAAAAACCGAAACAGAAGCATTAATTGAGAAATATACAAATACTATAGCTGAAGCAAAGGATCAAAAGGCTGAAACTGCAGCTGCTGAAGTACCAGCAGCACCAGCAGCACCTGCAGAACCTACAGAAGCCACTGAAACTACAAAAACTGAAGAAACTCAGGTAACCACTGAAACTACAAAACCTGCAGAAGAAGGAACAGAAGCAGCAAGTTCAGATGTGCCTGAAGAAAAAGTAGAAACAACTGAAGAAACCACAACAAGTGAAGAAACTGTAAAAACAGCAGACGCTGGACAACCTGGAGAGGCTATAGCAGCACAAGTATCTACAGATGCAGCAAGCGCTACAGCTAGCGCACCAGCTGGCGAAGCTGCCCCGGCTGAAGGTGAACATAAAGCAGAAGGTGAAGCAGCACCAGATGAAGGAGCACCAGCAGCAGAAGCAGAAAAAGCACCAGCACCTGAAGCGCCTCCTGCACAAGCATAATTTTTAAAGAATAGAGCAACGCTGGTCGGTGTTAACCGGCCAGTTTTGTTATAGGATAAACTTTACTTTTGTATACTTTTTGTATTATATAGAATATAAAAGATAGCAGTGAATTAAGGATATAATGTTATGAGTAATATAAAAAGTTTCGCAGAAAGAAGCAGAGATTTTGAAGAGGCACATCATTCTTGCAGGGAACTCATGGCAGCGCCTCTTAATAAGATTGAAAATTATGTAACAAAATGGCTCATAGCGGCAATAGGTGCTGTTATACTTATACAGGCAGTAGGTTTTACGTATTTATATTATGAATTAATGCATCTCAGAAAAAAGGTTGATCACAGGTATTTCCTTATTGAAGAAAGCCTTGAGGATATTCATCATGTCAAGATTGAGAATGGGAAAGTAGTAAGGAATTACACAAAAGAATAATTTAAAATATAAAGTTTTGTTAAGAAAATTGCAGGTTTTCCCTGAGATTGTCGATATATTTTATTAAGTATCGTCAGTTTCAAGGGGAATAAAATGGGTCTTCCAATTAATTTTCTCAACATCTTAAATCTGTATAATATTCGGGACTTTAGCGAATTCAGCGGGACCGATGCGTATACGATTGATGATAACGTAAGTATTTTCTTTAGTTCACTGGAAAATGTTGCTGGCAACCCGGTGGATGGCCAGATTTCCCTTGCTGAATATAACAAGTTTTTAAAGCTTGTAAATTTACCTTCTTACATGAGTAATGGCTTTTTTAATACATTTGATGCCAACGATGACGGGATAATAACAAATGAAGAGTTTAGTAATGGGTTGAGTTCATTTGACTCAAATAATAATGATACACTCGATTGGAATGAGGGAATAAACATTTATAATTCATTTTCAAATGCGGACATCCCATCTGATATAACCTTTACTCAGTATTCTAATTTTCTTTCAACTTCCCAGGGTGCGATTAATTTTTACGATAAAAACGCTGATGGGAAGATAGATTCTTCTGAATACACCACAATCCTTAAAAATATGGGATTAGACGATAGCGGCGCTACTGCCGGAAATTTAATTGATTTATATGACAGGGATAATGATAATGCCATAAATTTTGAAGAATTTTTCCTGCAGAATTTACAATGGGATACAAACGAGGATGGCGTTATTGAATTTGATGAAGGAGAAGCTGGAGAGCTTATAAATAACCTGCCATGGTATTTACGTCCCTCAGATAGCTTTACTGCAATCCAGAAAATGGTTTCTTCCTTAATTAAATCTTATGACAAAGATGCAAATAAAGAACTCAGTCGCGATGAGTTTATGAATTATATGGTAAAAACAGCCTATTTCCCTAAGAGTATGGCAGAAGAAATATGGTCAGCTCATAGCAGTGGCGATTCACTATCTTTTGATAGCCTCGTATCGCTATATGAAGGTTTTGATTCAAATAACGATGATGAAATGAAATATGGCGAGCTTATATCATTTATAAACTCATTTTCAAATATACAGATTGACAGTGCTGCGATTTCCGAAACACAGTATACCGGGTTATATAAACTGGGCGCTCAAGCTATAAAAGGTTATGATGGTGATGGAGATGGCGAAATAAGTGTAGATGAATACCGGGCAGCAATAAAACAGGCTGAAACCTCATATAAAAATGCAGGAAAAGAATTACCTGAAGGTTTTGGCCAGCACATGGCTGAAAATTTTGTAAGACTGTTTGATATGGATAAAACTGGCACAGTCAGTATCTTAGAAATCATAAATCAGTACGCATTATCGGATTCAAACAAGGATGGAGCTGTTTCCAGCGGGGAATTCCTCAATATGCAGGAAAGAATTGAAGATAAAACCCTATGGAATAACGTTAATGAAGAATTCATCACTAACGGAGATAAAGATTACGACAAAGCATTGAGTTTGACAGAACTCCAGAATGTACTCGTAACAAAAGGATTACCAAAATATATTGCGGAGAATGCTTTTACACTATTTGATTCAAACCAGGACGCTAAATTAAGCCGTCTTGAACTTATGGAAGCTTTCTCCCGATATGACAACAGCACAGTCAATACAGATTATATAGAAGGTGAAACAGGCGAAGATTACACGCTGTACACCGGTAATTCCAATCAGGTACTGGATGCGGACGAAAAACTTGCTATGTATGAAGATCTTTCAGGTATAGCATACACACCAGACCCGGCAAAAAGAGCCCAATATGAAAAAATATTAGCTTCTTCCCAGGAACTTATCAAAAATTATGATATGTATAAAGATGGCGTGTTAAGCGCTGATGAATATAAGAAACATTTTAAAGCTATCGGATTACCTGACTATTTGGCTGATGCTATTATTTCCGCTCATGATGTAAGTGGTGATGGCAGCTTTGACCTTCTTGAAAACTTAAAATTAATGCTTGATTACGACTTGAACCAGAACGGAACTCTGGAATTTAATGAAGAATTTACTTTATACGATAATTTAACCGGGGTAGGTTTAAATATTACCGAAGAAAACAAGCTTCAATACTCCAAGCTCTATACTACAGTTAAAAATTTCCTATCAGCTTCTGATATAAGCAGTAACCAGGTTCTTAACAGGGACGGATCACTCCAAATAGATGAGCTGGCAAAGTATTTCATAAGTAAAGGCCTTCCTCAAGATTATGCGGATATGGCGCTTGCAGCTTATGATGTAAATACTGACGGCGGATTGGATATCCTTGAATGGATGAAGGCATACGCTGAATTCGATGTTGATGGTGATGGAAATATCGGAGAAAGTGAAGAACTGGCATTTTTTGACCATATAGCAGGGACTGACTTGTCGGGCATAACTGACTCCCAAATGTATGCAAAAATAGAAGATGCCGCAAGCTTACTTATACAAACTTATGACAAAAGTGATAATAACAAAAAACTAAGTGAAGCAGAGTTAATAGAAAGAATGAAATCGCTTGGTTTGCCTGATTATATAGCAGGCGAAGCACTCGAGGCTTTTGATCTTAATGCTGACGGTGGAGTGGACAAGCTGGAATGGATGAAAGCATATACTGGTGTTGACCATAACCAAAACGGTGTTCTTGAATTCAACGAAGAACTTGAATTATACAGCAATCTGTCTTCCTCTGGCTTAATCTCTGCTTCAGCCGATGATCTAAAACAGTATTCAACAATTTATAATTCCTTAAAAAAATTCATGACTCTAAGAGATGATACAACTGACAGAATCTTAAATGCAGACGAATTAAAAGATTACTTTACCCAGCTTGAACTCCCTGAATATATGGCCACAGAGGCAGTTAAACTTTATGACAAAAACGGTGACAACGGACTGGATATTTATGAATGGATGCTGCCAAATATAGAGTTTGATATTAACAAGAACGGAATTCTCGAATTTAATGAAGTAATGGGTATGAATGGTGTGATTGCAGACCCGGATCTACCTATTGATCCGAATACTATGGATGTTACACAGGTCACTAACCTGTATAATTCTGTCAAAAAATACATAACCAGCCTTGATACTGAATATAGTGATAATAGAATCTCTGAAAGCGAATTAATAAAAAAATACAAATCACTTGGACTATCTGATAACATTGCAAAAGATGTCATGGCGTCTCAGGATGCAAATAGTGACGGATATTTAGACCTAATAGAATGGCTAAATACCAGTTTACAATTTGATGCAAATCACACAGGGATACTGGATTTCAATGAATTAATGAATTTGTACCAGACAGCTACCGGAATAGAGTTAAATGCCACTGATGCTAACATTAAACAGCAACAGACTATGTATAACTCTGCATTAACAGCTATGAATACATACGATCTTAACAGTGACAAAAGGATGTCCGGTACGGAATTCAAAAAATGGTTATCAGCCAGCTTTGGAATGACAGATAGTATGGCGAGCCAGGTTGTTAGTAATTATGATTCCTTGATTGGAAATGGTGATGGGGAATTTGACGTCCTGGAATTAACAAAAGCTTTAGTAGATTTTGATGTAAATGGTAATGGCGTCTGGGACAAAGATGAAAAATTGAATTTCGTTGATAATGCATTACCACATATTGATTTAGGTGGTGTAAACGGAACTAACGTAACACAATATTCGAGTTTGTTAAGCTTCACAACCTCTAAAACAAGCGCTTATGGCGGCGGTGATAATGAATTAACCGGTGCAGAATTTAAAAAATGGTTGGGAAGTGCCTATGCACTTACAGATGATATAGCAAACCAGGTAGTAAGCCATTATGATACGAGTGGAAATGGCCAGATGGATACATTGGAATTAGCACAGGCCATGATTGCACTTAATACAAACAATAATGGCACATGGGATAATGATGAAAGACTGAATTTCATTGATAACGCCTTACCGTCCATTGATTTAGGCGGGGTAGATGCAAACAATGTCACGCAATATTGGAGCTTATTCAGCTTCGCATTTGATAGAATAAAATCTAATGGGGGCGGTGATTATAAATTAACAAGCGCAGAGTTCAAAACCTGGTTAGGCGGCGCTTATGGACTCACAAATGAAATGACAGATCAGGTAATCAGCTATTATGATACAAATGGCGATGAAATGATGGATGTTATGGAATTAACTCAGGCTATGATTTCGGTTAATGCAAACTCTAATGGTGCATGGGACAACGATGAAAGGCTAAATTTCTTTGATAATGCAATGGAATCCATAAATTTAGGCGGCGTAGACAGCAATAATCTTAAGCAATATTGGAGTTTATTTAATTTTGCCATTGAAAAAGTAAAAACATATGGGAACGGTGACAATAAATTAACCAATGTAGAGCTCAAAAAATGGCTTGGAAGTGTTTATGCTTTAACAGATGAAATGGCTGACCAGGCAATTAGCTACTATGATACAGATGGTGATAGTCAGGTGGATGCGCTGGAATTAACCCAGGCATTGCAAAATGTTGACGCAAACGCTAATGGTATATGGGATAATGATGAAAGGCTGAATTTCTTTGATAACGCCTTACCATCTATCGATTTAGGCGGTGTTGGTTCTGATAATGTCACGCAGTATTGGAAATTATATAATTATGCAATCACTTGTATTAAAACTGCTGACCTGAACTTTAACAGAAATTTATCCCAGAGCGAATATCGTTTATACCTTGAAAAACAGGGGATACCGAATTATATAGCTGATGCAGCTCTTAGTGCTTATGATACTAACAAAGACGGTGAAATGGATGCACTAGAATTTACAAAAGCTCTTACAAACTTTGATCATAACCAGAATGGTGTATGGGACTTTGATGAAAAGATGGATTTCTACGAAGCTAACTCCGGCGTAACATTAAATGCGGATTCAACTAATAATACTCAGTACACTAAGTTATTTGCTAAAGCCTCAGCTTTTGTTAACCCGTTGGATCTTGATAAAAATAAAGGCTACAGCGCTGATGAATACAAGGTATACCTTAAAAAGCAAGGATTACCGGAATACTTAGCAGACGGTATGTTGTCCCTTTATGATTTTAATAAGGATGGAATGATAGATATTATAGAACAAACCAGGGCTTATATAGACTTAGATATAAATAAATCAGGAGCAATTGAATTTGATGAGCTTATGAATTATAACAAAAAGCTTGCCGGTGCAACCGGGTATAATTTTAGTTTTACTGCAGACTTAAATAATACATATCAGCTTAACAAAATTTATACCAGCCAGCTTGCGACTTTAAAAACAAGAGATTCAAACTATGACCGTACACTTCAGGCGTCAGAGTATGAACGTGCGCTTATTGCTGCCGGATTTACAGCAGCAGAAGCTTCAACTATGGCAGTAAATGCTGTTGCACAATACGATTTTAATCATGATGGCGGAATTGATGTATTCGAATGGATGGACACAGTATTAAGATTTGATGTAAACAAAAATGGAGTCCTTGATACAGCTGAAAAAACCAGCTTTTACAATAGTATGAAATAAAATGCCAGGAAAGGTTATTAAACTTATATGTTTAAACGTTTTACAAAAAAAATTATTCGTAACGGTATAAAAAATATACTTACCGGGGATGATTCCCTCTCTATCGATGGTGAACAACGGGTTATAAAGGAAGAAATTAACAAACAAGCCCGTGAAGTCCTTAAAAACGCAATAGATAAACCTGAAATACTGCTTGATTTTATAAAATCAAAAGGGACCCAAATTGTAAAATCTAAGCATATACATAAAATTCTCTTGCTTTTCGGTGAAACTGAAGGGTTTATTACACCAATGAAAGGGATAAAAGCCCTGTTATTCACAACCGTTATTAATATGTTTTCCCCGGTTAAGTTGAAAGCAGGGTTTAGTACGCCTGCAATTTTCGCATTAAATGATGAGCCGGTGAATATCTACATATTAGCCCATCAATTTCACCTCTGGCTGTCTTATATAAACAATCTTCCAGGATTTGAGGAAAGAACACTGTATAATTTTAAAAATTTCTGGAAGCAGGGGCATCAATCACAAGATGTATCATATCTTTCCGTTGATGAGATATTCTCGTTGAAAGACATAATAGCAAGGGAACTTGAGGCACTGAGTTTTGTGAAGGAACTTGGCAGGGAATTTGAGGGACAGAAAAAATCCATTAAAAAGCTTAGGGAAGGTGGAAGTGTGAATTTGTAGAAGAATATTGGTAGTGGTTGAAAAGTAACTGATTTTTGTCAAAAATAATAAAAAATTTTAAATTTATAAGGCCTTTTCCTCATACATATATAACCTCGCTAAGAATATATTTTTCCAATGCAGGATGAATACCTTTCTTAGAAACAAGGTCAATTTTTTTATTAAAAATTTTGCTTAAAAACATTTGCATTCCGCAAAATTTAATTACACCAACAGAATGCCCTCTTTTTAAAGTGACAAGAACATCTATATCACTATTTTCAGTTTGCTCATTTCTTGCATAAGAGCCAAATACTCCTAATTCCTCGACAGAATATTCTTTTTCAAGGATAGGCTTTACTTCTTTTAGTTTTTCAATGATATTTTCAAGCTCGGACATGTTATAAATTATACCATTATATAATAGGACAGCACATAATTTTTTAAGTATAATAATTTCATTCTTAGGAATAATCAGGAGAAGAAAAATGAGAATTTGCGTTATAGGAACTGGATATGTCGGGCTTGTGGCCGGAACCTGTCTTGCTGAAATGGGTAATGACGTTATATGCGTAGACAATAACGAAGAAAAAATCAAGGAACTCCGTCAGGGTAAGGTTCCTATTTACGAACCGGGGCTTGAAGAACTTATAATTTCAAATACACGTGAGGGAAGGCTGGTATTTTCCACTGACCTTGACTCAGCAGTAAAAAATTCCTTAATTTGCTTTATAGCAGTCGGAACTCCGCAGGGTGATGACGGTTCAGCCGATCTGCAATATGTGTTTAAAGTTGCAGAAGAAATAGCAAAATCAATGGATGAATATAAAGTTGTTGTAAATAAAAGCACTGTGCCGGTCGGTACAGCTCAAAAAGTCACAGAACACATTAAGTCATTTACTTCCTGCGATTTTGATGTGGTGTCTAACCCGGAATTCCTGAAACAGGGCGCTGCTGTGGATGATTTCCTTAAGCCTGACAGGATAATAATTGGCTCTGATTCCCAGAAAGCCACGGAAATTATGCAGGAAGTTTACAGTCCGTTCTTAAGAACAGGAAACCCTATCATTATTATGGATGTTAAATCCGCTGAAATGGCTAAATATGCGGCAAATTCATTTCTTGCAACTAAAATTTCATTTATAAACGAGCTTGCCAATATTTGCGAGAAAGTAGGCGCAGATGTCGAGCAGGTAAGGATTGGTATGAGTACTGACAGAAGAATAGGCAGTCAATTCCTTTTCCCTGGCCTGGGTTACGGTGGTTCATGCTTTCCAAAAGATGTAAAAGCCCTTATAAAAATTGCTCAGGATAATATTATCCCCTGCGGAATACTTAAAGCAGCTGATGAAACCAACAGCACACAGCGGAAAATCTTTATAGAGAGGATTTTTAACTATTTTAACAATGATGTAAAGGGTAAAACATTTGCGCTGTGGGGGCTGGCATTTAAGCCAAGAACAAATGATATGAGGGAAGCGCCCGCTATAACTATCATAAATACCCTTCTGGAAAAAGGTGCAAGCATAATAGCCTACGATCCTAAGGCAACTGACGAAGCAAAAAGAATTTTTGGTAATACTATCACTTATGTTACTAGCAGCTATGATGCTTTGATTGGCGCGGATGCTTTGATTCTGGCTACTGAGTGGAATGAATTCCGGCGGCCTGACTTTGAAAGAATTAAAAAATCACTTAAAAATCCTGTAATATTTGACGGCAGAAACCAATATGACGTGAAAAGAATGCAGGAAAGAGGATTCGATTACATTTGCGTAGGGAAAAGAACCGAAAAACAGACAGCTAAGGTTTGATTTAGATGCCTGAAATGAGAAGAAACCCAATTACGGGTGAGTGGGCAATAATAGCCACAGAAAGAGCAAAACGACCATACAATCATACTTTTGACGAAGATGTTTTCATAAGCGGAAATGCTCATGATTCTACGTGCTGTTTTTGTTACGGTAATGAACACACAACACCGCCGGAAGTACTTACTTATCGGGAAAAGCCTAATGCTTCCAATATGTCCGGCTGGACGTTGAGGGTAGTTACAAATAAATTTTCCGCACTTAGCCCTGATGGTGAGTTTAATATCACAAATGATGGATCATTGAAGTCTTTTACTTATGCAAGAGGCAATGCTGACGTTGTTATTGAATCACCGCACCATACTTTAAACACAGCCCTGTTTCCTTTGCCACAAATTAAGCTTGTTTTAAAGGCATACAGAGAAAGGTATATTGCTTTAGCGAAAGATCCATTAATACAATATATAGCAATCTTTAAAAATAATGGCATTGAAGCAGGCGCAACTCTTTCCCACCCGCACAGCCAGATTATTGCTACGCCTGTTGTTCCTCCGGTTATTGAGTATGAAATTGCCGGTGCTAAAAAATATTTTAAAGACAATAATCGGTGTGTATACTGCGATATGATTGAGGATGAGCTAAAAGATGGTTCTAGGGTTATATATGAAAACGAGGAATTCCTTTCGTTTGCGCCGTATGCGTCTAAATCGCCGTTTGAAACGTGGGTGATGCCTAAATTCCACAGCAGTTGTTATGAGGATTTAACCAACAGCCAGCTTAAAAGTCTTGCGCAGGTGTGGAAAATTACTTTATACAAGATTTATAAAGGGTTGGATAACCCACCATATAACTATTACATCCATACTTCACCAACGCAGCAGGACACTAAAAAATTCTATCACTGGCATATGGAACTGATCCCAAAAATGACAGTATTAGCGGGTTTTGAGCTTGGTACAGGGATGTGCATAAATATAGCAGTACCTGAGCATAGCGCTGAGTATTTGAGGGAAGTAATTTAGTTAGCTTTTGTCTTATTAAAAAATAAATTTCTGAATTTATTTTTTATAAAAAAATTTCTTTATAATTTAAAAATTTAATTTTTTTATATATCTTATTATACCATATTTTAATTAATATCTCAAGATCATATGGCGAGAATTGATTACTGGCAAGAGTTTTGCCAAATGGAGTAAGGAGAGAAAATCCTCTTTTTTACATAATTTTTCATTTTGGATTATCAGAAATTGTTGTTAAAAGTCAGTTTTTTTTCTTATATTTTTTTATAAAAAAGCAGTCAAATTTTAGCCAAAATTCCGTTTAGATTCAGTCAAAATTGAGCTGTTTCGGATTATCAGAAATTTTTTAATAGGACAGGGCTGTTCAATTCCAACACTGCATGTAAACTGTGGGTCAAAGGCTCACTTAGACAGATTCTCACGTCGGGCGAAAAAACAGCCCTATCGCTTTCATTCCTGATAACTTGCTCGCCCTCCTCAGAAAGACATTCGGAGCTGGTTGGTGTTTGTATTGAACAACCCTGCAATTTTTTAAACCTTTACTGCAAAAGATTTAGCACGTTCTTTTGCCATTTTTTCTAAACCTGGCTCCATTGCATTTGAGGCCATGTAAGTAAATTCTGCCAATAATTTTTGTCGTATAAGATCGTTCTCTGCCTGATGAGCCGCAAAAACTGGCATTTTACCTGATGCGGCGGTCGTAGCATTTCCTAATGCTGCGTTAGGAATCTGCTGTGTTAATGCGAATTCACTATTTGAAATTCTGTTCATGTTTCCCATTAAATCTACTGCGCACATGTTTTATTACCTTATTTACCTTATACATGAATAAAAACATTCTGATTGAAAAAATTGCTGGTAATTAATTTATATATGCAGTGTAAAAGATCGTTTTACAGCTCCATTAGCCATCTTTGTGGTGGATTTAAGCATTTCAGTTGTTGCCTGGCAGCCGAAAATCGAGCTTTGCTGGTCTGCGTTAAGCTTCTTTTCAAAGGATGCAGGTTTACTGATGATTGATTTGGCAACAGGGTTAATCATTATACTTATATAAACGCTAATTTATGCATGAAATTTACTTTTTTGTAATAATAATAAAATGATACAAAACCTTTTATCAATTGCAGCTGGCGGCGCGATAGGAGCGATTTTACGGTTTTTAATGTGTGAAGCTACATTTAAAATCACAGGAATTGCTTATCCTTTGGGCACAATACTCGTGAACCTTACAGGCTGCTTCTTTATCGGCCTGATTTGGGGTGTATTCAGCATTTTTGAAGCTGGCAATACTACGAAACTCTTTATCTTTACCGGTTTGTTGGGCGCATTTACCACATTTTCAACATTTGCGCTGGAAAATTTTTATTTAATCAGGAATGGAGAAATCCAGCAATTTGCCTTTAATGTTTTAATAAGCAATATAGGTGGCATCCTTTTGGTTTTTGCTGGATTCTATGTTGCAAAAATACTTGCTTATAAGTATTGATTGTGTTAACTATATAACAATATTACTATACTAGGAGAAATCTCGAACATGCTAAAAATTCGTCTTAAAAGACTTGGATCAAAGAAAAACCCAATATATAGAGTAATAGTTATTGATGGAAGAGAAAAAAGAGAAGGCCGGGCTTTAGAAGAGCTTGGACATTACAATCCAAGAAGAAAAGAATTAAAACTGGACAAGGTAAAAGCTTTAGGTTGGGTAAAAAATGGTGCACAGCCTACAGATACAGTTAAGTATTTAATTGATAACAGTGACGATGCTGGAAGCCTTGTAAGAAAACAAGTTGTAGAAGAAAAATTATCTAAAAAAGCAAAAGCTAAACAGGAAGCTGAAGAAAAAGCCAAAGTAGAAGCAAAAGCTAAAGCTGAAGAAGAAGCGAAAGCCAAAAAAGAAGCTGAAGCCCAGGCTCAAAAAGAAGCTGCAGAAAAAGCTGAAGCTGAAGTTAAAGTTGAAGAAGTTAAAACAGAAGAAGCTGAACCAGCAGCTGCTGAATAGCAAAAATAAAATATTAAAAGAGAGTCGGTATTTCAACCGACTCTCTTTTTTGTGTAAAACATTATGCTAATATATTAAGCGGTTTTCTTTTATTATTTTTAGAGTTCTGTTCAGGGTTCTGTTCGTTTTCTGCAAGTTTTGACTCAAATTGCTGGCGTTCCATGTTTGCTCGCTTCGCACTAAATAGAACTTGCCTTCCTCTATTTGCAATTGTTTTATCAGCATCAGATAACCCATCTGAAGGGGCTTCTGCTCCTGAAATTGTATGTTCTGCTGCTCTGATTGTTTTATCAATTGTTGACCTGGAAGCAGTAAAGTTTATGGGGGCAGGAATTGAAATAACCTGATGGCCGCCAATTATTGCTTCCATTGATTGTCCCTTGCCAAAAGCAATTTTTTGCCTGATATAAACAGGAGTACCAACAGCCTGCGGGCCTGCTGCGCTTTTATGCGCTTCTTCATGCGCAATTACTTTGGAGTTTTGCGCTTGAATTCTGGATTTCATCGCAGCAAATCCATTATTATTCATAACAGGGTTTATAGACACTTTTACCTCAATGACATAGCTTCACCAATTATATTAAAACCGGGATCAGGCAAAAATTAACACTTTGCGCAACAAAAATTTACATAAAAATTATAGATTATAACCTAATCTGTCCTGCAAGTTTTTATCCACAACAAACAGCGCGTCATTTCCTGCAAACTGTTCAAGTGCCACCCTTTTGCTCAGTACATCCTGCTGTGCCCGATATTTCAGATCCAGGGTTTCATTGTAAAAAACATCCGCAACATTGACCAGTTCAGGTTTTGATATTTTTATGGCATCCATATAATCTTTGCTCGCTTGTTCCATATTTTCAACAAGCATTAGATCCATTAATGAACTTAAATAGTTATGATAAAGCACTATCAGCTTTTCCTGAAGTGAGTCGGTTTCTTGCGCAAGCAAAACCAGGTCAGCATCTGTTACTTTTGATAAATGAGCATTTATTTTGCTGTCATCAGAAAGCACAGATGTAAGTAAATTTCCGCTAAACATTGCTGTTCCTGCTGACACAGGATCACCTAACCCTAATCCAACAATCGGAGCCACGCTTGCCAGAGGAGATAAAATTTGCTTAACTAAAGTCTTTTTCTCCACATCTCCGTTAGGATTAGACAATTTGAGGATAGCAAACCTTATAGTTTCACTATTTTCTACACCAGCCTCCCATAAAATTTGCAGATCAGCAAGGATTTCCTTTCTTTCGTCTTCCATTTCATCAGCGATTTCTCTCGCCAGCGCTCTTATATCTAAATTATCGGACTCTACTTTGCCTTCTACAACCTGCGGTACAGGTGGTCCTTCCTTTTTATCTATGGATTCTGCTTTCAAATCTTCTAACAATGAAGTTTTGCCAAGATTTAAACCAGTGACCTCCTCTCCACCGGCAAGCCTTTCTAATTCCAGACGGTTAAGCTTAATTTTTTGCTTAATTTCGATTTCAGTCCTCATAGCCTTGTTGTATAAGGTATTAGAAGTTAACATTACGGCGAATTCATCAGATTCCAGAGCATCAGAGTACATTTTGTTAAACTTTATGGTATTTTCTCTTGCTACTTTATAAGCTTCAAGATTACCTTTGTAGTCATAATAGTTTCTTATAATCTTATCCTGCAGGTCTTCAACAAGCCTTGCAAGATGGATAAGTTCTGTATCAGTCATAGGCATTTGTTTTGGCAAATTTTTATCAGCAATATACCTGCCTGCCAAACCGCCGCCAAAAGAAGATGCGCCTGATGTAACAGGATCAGCTCCTAGAATGCCCGGCAGCATTGCCGCACCACGGATAAGCGTTGCAAGAGTTTTAGTCATTCTGGATGAAGTAATCCTTCTCTTGTCAGGAGGAAGGGATAATTTTTGTAAAGCGAACGTAATGACAGGATTTCGTTTAACTGTAGACTCCCACAATACTTTTATGTCTTCAATATCCATTTTTTTCTGATCCTGGAGGTAATATTTCATCATTTCCTCCTTAGAATCAAACAGGTCATTGTTTATTTCCTGTGCTGGCTCACTGAGTTCAATTTTGTGTTTGCTTGTATCTACTAAATTCAACGCTATTTCTGCAGAAGAAAACTGGTTGAGCGCAAAAAACGCTGCAACTGATAATACACACATCCTGGATATTTTCTTTTTAAAAATAAAATTCTTCAAAGTGCCTCACCCCGGTATTTGGTTATATTAAGTTATAACACATTCAAAAAAAAATATAAAATTCTGGATATAATTGCACCTGTTCCGAAAGCTAACACCCATGAACCAAACCAGATAAATGTCGCTTCCTTAAAGCCGCGCTCTTTGAAAAGCATCACCACTGCAGCAATACAGGGGACAAACAATGTTAATACTATAAGGCTGACCAGTATTTGGATGTTGTTTAATATTGCTGTTCCTCCGCCCATTCCTGCCATCTCTGCCAGTCCTGCTGCGCCAAAATCCCTTCTTATCAAACCCATAATAAACATATTTGCTGTTTCTTTTGGTAAATTCAGCAGGCCAACAGTCAATGGCTCAAATAAGTGCTGGATTATAGCCAGAGCATTTGTAATATGCAGCACGGAAATAATTAGAAAACCTAATATAAAAATGGGGGTTGCTTCCTGTAAAAAATACCACGTTTTAACCAATGTTTTACTAAGCACATTTTTAAGGAGAGGTACTCTCATAGGTGGAAGTTCAATGAATAAATCAGTCGATTTACCGGGCAAAAGCCGGTTAAGCGCTGTTCCAACCAGGGCCATTAAGATAAAGAGCGTAGATAGATAGATAAGCCATGGGACTAATCCTCCAATAACCGCAATAAGTCCTAGTATAATGCCGATTTGTGCGGAACAGGGCACTATTAAATTAAGGATTGCGGTTGCAATTGTCCTTTCTCGCTTGGAGCCAAGTATTCTGGTGGTTATTGTTGCCATTGTGACGCAGCCGAATCCGAGTATTACAGGTATGATTGCCCTGCCGTTGAGCCCGATTTTGGACATAAACCTGTCAGATAGTACGGCGAGCCTGGGAAGGTAGCCTGAGTCCTCCAGAATCGACATAAATATGTAGAAACCGAAGATCATAGGCAGTAAAACCCCTATTAAATACTGCACTGTCATTGTTAGTATTCCGAATTCGCCAATGAGTATTTCATTTATAGCGCCAGATGGGATAATTTTTACAACAATTTCAGTTATCCAGGGAATATAATGGGTTGCTATTATTTCATTTTCAAGGAAATTAACCAGGTCACCTGCTATAAACACTCCCACTACCTTATAAAGAAGGTAAAGCATAAATATTGTAGTTATTGCGCCGATGTAGGGATTAAGTAGGAGGTTACCCACTATATACGAGATATTAACCTGTTTTTCCACTTCTGAAATAACCTCAGCAATTATTTGGGTTATATTCTTTCTTATTTCACTGTAAACTTGTTCTTTTTTTATTGAATCATTATCCAGTTCAAGTATTTGTGCAATTTTTTCCTTTACAGATAATTGGTGGCAGGAAAGTTTATATTCTTTATCTCTGATACTTTTTAAAATCTCGGATATTCCTTTATTTGCAACAGCTACAGCCGGAATAACCTTGACTCCCAGCAGGTTTTCAAGTTTTTCAAAATCAATCTGGATTCCTCTAATTTTTGCTTCATCTGTCTGGTTAACTACAACAATCAGCGGCAAATCAAGTTCAAGTAACTGATAGGTAAGAAAAAGGTCTCGCTCAAGGCTCAATGCACTTGTTACGTTAATTATGATGTCTGATTTTTCAATTATTTTCCTTGTAACAACTTCATCATCAGTATAATTGCCGATAGAATAAGCGCCCGGTGTGTCAATTATTTCCCCTTCCTTGATAAAAGCTTTGGAAACATCAACTGTAGTGCCGGGGTAATTACTTACCTCAGCGTAATAACACCCGGTCAATGCATTAAACATAGCGGATTTGCCCACGTTAGGGTTACCGACCAGAGCTATTTTAGGCTGCCCTTCATCTTTACAAATTTGAGCACCTTTCCAGTCAGCACCCTTCCAGCAATTTTTACAATCACAACCCAATAAACTCATTTATATCTTATTCCGCCTCTTATTGAAAAATATTCTCAATAATCATTGTCCAATAAATAATACCTGATTGTCAATAATTTAGTAATTAATGGAACCGTGTTTTATAATTTCTGCGGTACAGCCAAGGCCAAATCCAGGCGCACCGCTAACATCTTCGTTAGTATCACCGGATGCCGGGTCACAGCCTCTGGCATAATCATCAAATGCACCTGATGGGTATACCGTTCCATTTTTTACAATCTTGAAGTGAAAATAATCCCTTCCAATTTGATTTGGTGGTTTTAAGCCGTTTATATCAATACCTACAGCTCCACAAATAGTTTCGTAGAGAGGGCTAGTCGGATCGGCAGATTTTGATGATGTGCAATTACCTGCACCTAAATCGACTAATGTGATAGATATGCCATCAGCTAACCTTGCTTTCGCCCAATTAAAATCATCAACACTTCCTGGCAGAGTTGTTCCATTTAAATATTTATATGACGTATAGAAGCAACCTTGTCCTGCATTAGTATCACAATCTTTAGCTATTTTAAAATATGGTTTTAGGGCATCCCATACCTGTTGATTTCCCGCTTGATCAAGGTTACCGGTAAATGCTCCGCAGACTGCAAGGTCTCCAATACAGTCATTATCAAGAGAATATCGCTTTATAACCTGATTTAATACTGATGAATACTTCTTTACTTTTGCGGCTGCTTCCGCATTTTGGCTGTTTTGTATTAAAGCAGGTATAGTTAGAGCTGCAACAACTCCTATTACAGCAAGAGTCACCAGTACTTCTGCAAGGGTAAAAGCTTTTGTTTTTTTTAACATATATTACTATTTTAATGTATTTTTGAAAAAATTTCATACATTAATAATCTCTATTAGAAACGTGTCCGATAAATTTGCCTGATAAATACTTTAAAATTATGCAAAAGGGGAAAAAGGAGAGGTCGTAATGAAGTATTTAATTTTATTATTGTCATTCCTGCTGCTTTCATTGCCTGCAACAGGCGCAAATTATGCAGATATGGCTCACAAAGCTTACAAAAATAAAGACTACGTTAAAGCGGCAGAATATTATGAACAAGCATATCAGCAGGATAAATCAGACGTTTATCTTGATAATGCCATAGCAGCCTACCTAAGCCATGCATTTAATCTTACAAACGATAAAGAATATGACCAAGCTATAAAGTACTGCGAAAAGGTATTATCATTGAAACCGGGCTATTCAAACGCACAGGAACTCTTATGTGAAATTTACTATTCCAGGGGTACAGATAGTTATTTCAATGGGAATGGAGAAGAAGCAAGAATACATATGGAAAAATCTTTGCAATACAGCGTCTTACCGGAACAAAAACAACGCGCTCTCGATGAATTAAGGGACTGGAAAATCCAGTATTATTAAGGTAAATTAGAATAATTATGATAAAAGTATTATCAAGCCGACAAATGAAGCAGGTCGACCAGAGAGCCATAGAAGAGCTGGGAATCCCCGGTGTGCTGCTAATGGAGAACGCTGGCAGGTCTGTCTGCGAAAAAGTAATTGAAATAACAGAAAATGAAGAAAAAAGCGTTCTTGTAATTTGTGGAAAAGGTAACAATGGCGGAGATGGGTTTGTTGCGGCAAGGCATTTGATTGAAAATTCCGTACAAACAACAGTTATTTCACTTTTCCGACCTGAAAATCTGTCCGGAGATGCACTGCTTAATCACAATATACTCGAAAATTTCACAGAAATTATTTATTTTGACGATATTCCAATTAATAAATTCAAGGAAATTATTTCCCTGTCTGATATAGTGGTTGATGCTGTCTTTGGAACAGGCTTGAATAGTGAAATTCATGGTTTCCAGCTAGATGTAATTGAATCTATAAACGAGTATGCTGAAGGTGAAATAGTTTCTGTTGATATCCCTTCCGGTGTGAATGCCGAAACAGGCGATGTTATGGGTAGTGCGGTTATTGCAGACTACACTGTGACTTTCCATTCGCCAAAAATCGGACATTTACTGTACCCGGGGGCGGACTACTGCGGAGAAATTATGGTATATCCTATTGGAATTCCTGAGTTTCTCAGTGAAGAAGTTAAAGAATACAATAATTATCTTATTACATCGCATTATGCCCACATATCCCTGCCGTTCAGGCCGGAGGATGGCCATAAAGGCACTTTCGGCAAGGTATTCAACATTGCGGGAAGCTTTACAATGACAGGAGCTGCTTATATGTGCGCAATGTCATCTCTTCTTGTCGGAGCGGGATATACTATCCTTGCTGCACCGGAATCCGTTATACCTATCGTGGCTGCCAAAGCTTCGGAAATCGTGTATTTGCCTTTAAATGAGAATAATGCGCTTGATAAAAGCGCAGAAAGCGACGTTATTTTAATTGGGCCGGGACTTGGTACGGAAGAAGCAACTGTTCGTTTTGTTTCAAACTTTATCCAGCAGGTCACAAACAGGGGCGATAAAGTCATAGTCGACGGTGACGGTTTAAATTGCCTAGCTATGCAGGAGCGTGTAGTTTTGCCGCTGAATTCAATTATAACCCCGCACCCAAAAGAGCTTTCCAGGTTAATGAAAATACCAGTTGAGGAAATACTAAGAAATAAACTTCAATCAGCAAAACAGGCAGCCGCCCAATTCAACACAATTGTAGTTTTAAAAGGTGCAAACACGATAATTGCAGAGCCTAACGGAAATGCCTACATAAACACAACAGGAAACACAGGACTAGCAACTGCAGGAAGCGGAGATGTGCTGGCTGGAATGATTGCGGGTTTTGTGGCACAGAGTATTGAGTTGCGGACTGCTGCTATTCTGGGAGTATTCCTGCATGGATTCGCTGCTAATATTGCGTTAGAGGAAATTAATGAGTATTCACTAACTGCCGAGAAGTTAATGGAATATGTTCCGGTAGCTATAAACAGAGTGTTAAACATAGACTAAGAGAAGGAGATTCAACTATGCAAAGTCAATACCTTATACTTGCTGAAAATATTGTCTATAAAAACAACAAACTCAGCTGTATAAACATTATGGATCAGTTTTTAGTTATAAAACAACCAACCGAAGCTTATTTTGACCTTGCTGCAATCTGCGGCCCGGGCTGGGATGAAGGCGAATATACTATCTCAATCAAGGTACAGCTTGATGACGAGGAAATCTTCGAGATTGGAGCAAGCAAAATAAATGTGCCCCACAAGGATTTTGTTTATAATGCGCTTGCTCAAAACCTGAAAGTCGCAATCAAAGAAGATATAAAGTATGTTAAATTCTATGTTTATAAGGATAACGACCTTGTAATGCAGAGAGATTACAAAGTAGCTGCAATGTTTGTCCCGCAGGAAGTAGCTTAATAGCTTATAAAATTGCAGTCAATGTATAACTTATTGGTGGCGTTGTAGGCGTTAATTTTATATATTCCATACTGTCCCTGGCGTTAAAAAGGTTTTTTAGGGGGAGAAATGTCCGCACAGCGGCCATTTCTCCCCCTAAAAGTTTTTCGTATTAATACTTTCTTTTTACAGCTCTATTGTGTGCAAGCCACTCGAATTCATCGTTAATTTCGGCTAAATTAACCTGCCCGTAATTCCTTTCAAGGGATAGTTTTATTAAATAGTCAGTAAAATGTGGATTTTTGGGCAGTAATGAACCATGTAAATAAGTGCCAAAAACATTCTTTTTATAGGCTCCCTCTGATTTATCTTTACCGTTGTTGCCGTTCCCGATAATAACGCTACCAATTGGCTTTGTTTCACCTTCTAAATACGTTAGCCCGCTATGGTTTTCAAACCCTGTCAAAGTATTAGTATTATTTAGTGGTAAATCAGACAGCACTGTAACGTTTCCGATATATCTTGTATTTCCGGCGATAGTGTATGCGTCTAAAAGGCTGATTCCTTTTAATTCCTCACCATCATGCGGCCGGTAATAATGTCCGAAAAGCTGGTATCCCCCGCAAATTGCCAGAAAAACCGCACCGCTGTCCATGGCTTCATGAAGCGGGGTTTTTTGTTTCTGCAGTTCGTGAGAAACCGCGATTTGCTGCTGGTCCTGGCCTCCGCCTATAAAATAAAAGTCGTAAAGCTCAGGGTTTATTTTATCGTTAATGCCGATTTCATGGACTTTTACGTCTATATTTCTCCACGTGCAACGTTTAATAAAGGCAGTTACGTTGCCTTTATCACCATAAATGTTTAGTAAATCAGGGTATAAATGTGCTATGTTTATCTGCATTTTTATCCTGGAAAAATCCTACTTAAAGATATTTTAACAGCAAATATTGTGATGAATAATATGTCAAAATCGAGAAATCCAATCGAGTAATTTTATAAGGAGGAAAAATGAAAAAAATATTACTTCTGGTACTGGTAACGACAGCCATTATGCTAAGTGGCACAATAAAAGCCGATGCTGCTCTGCCACAAAACTCCAACATGAGTACTGCAGAAACACTATACTATTCAGGTGAATTCTGCAAATTTTATGACCTATTAGAGCGTGCCGATCTTAATAGAGTTTTAAAAGGGAGAGGGCCATATACGGTTTTTGCTCCATCAGATGCTGCTTTAGCCAATGTACCGCAGGATATGCTTAACAAACTCGCCGGCGCACAAAATCAATGCGAGTTGGAAAGAGCAATGAGATACCATATTGTTTCTGATTGTGTATCCTGTCAACAACTAGCTGCCGGTAGTACTATAAAAACCACGGATGGAAGATGTGTTTGCGCCGGAAATGCTGCAAATGCAATAACATTAAATAATGCAAGAATCGTACAGAGTGTTAATACAAACAATGGCGTAATTCATGTTATTGATAACATACTATTGCCTAGCGATCAGTTAAGCTTAAGGTAATTAATAAGAAAATAAAGAAAGTTTGGAAAAAAGTAAATTTTTCCAAACTTTTTGTTTTTATATATATAAGAAATTGTGAATTTTGTAATATGAGCTTTCCGAAAATAGAAAAACCTATACTTGCACAACAAAACCCTAATTGCCAGGGTTTATATAAAACGTCTGAAGGACTGGTCGCTCCAAAAGAACAGGCAGATAGTATTTTCGCAGAAAAAGTCAGGGAAAAAACCACAAGAAGAAATCAAGAAGTAAATGCGCACGAAGATTTGCACCAGCAGGTAGCAGGTTCATTTGCTAAAGGCAAAACTATAGAAACTGGAAGTGACGAACTGGGTAATGCTATCGCAACCGGTGGGCATGTAGAAGTTCAAATGCCACCAAGTGTTACTTTTCAGGCGCCAATGACACAAATTGAAAAAGCTGAAAATCACGCAAGAATAATCGCACAATCAGCAATAGCACCTGCATCACTTGGCGGGGATGCCGGAAGACTTTCTGCCGCAGATCAGTCAGTATATGCACAGGCAACATCAGCAATAGGTGCAGCAAGTTCTGCAAAATCTCAAAGAGCTGCATTTGAAGGACAAATTGCACAACAATCAGGACAGAAACCCGATAAAAATCAGGAATTAAAACCGGAAGATACACAAAAAAAACCTTTAAATATAATTGCTTAAATTTGATGTAAAATTTAGTGTATGAATAAAGCAAATGTATTTGGTTACCCTGTGCACCTTGTCACGCAGGATGAAGGTGTAAATTATGTGCTTGACGCAATAGATAAAGGACAGGGTCTTCACATTGTTACAATTAACCCGGAAATAATAGCTGCTGCTGATAAATCACCTGAGCTGGCAGGTATACTCAAACAGGCAGAACTCGTGATACCTGATAGCATAGGCATGATGCTGGCGATTTGGAGTTCGGGATTTTTTAGGGCAAAAAAATTACCGGGTATTGAATTTTCTGAAAAATTACTCGAAAAATGTGCTGAAAAAGGTATACGTGTGGGCTTTTTGGGCGGTAAGCCTGAAATTATCAAAGAACTAAATTTTCCTGGAGTAAATGTTGTTTTTTCTCATCATGGTTATTTTAAAGATGAGGAAGTAAACGATATTACGCAGCAATTACAGGCGTCAGAGCCACAAATACTCTTTGTTGGGCTGGGTTGTCCAAAACAGGAATATTTTATAAAACGTCACAGAAATATTTTAAAAAAAATTGCTATGATAGGCGTAGGTGGTAGTTTTGACGTATGGGCTAAAAAAGTTAAAAGAGCACCTGTTCTTTTTCAGGCTTTTGGGCTAGAATGGTTTTACCGTTTGGTGACACAGCCGGAGAGGTTTAACAGGATGTTTCCTGTGTTACCGTTGTTTTTTTTGAGAATCGTGTTTGATAGGAAGAATTTGGGAAAAAAGTACGAAAATGAGTGATATTAAAACGTTAAGTGGGCAGGAGATAGAGGAATTATCCCGGGTATCTAATAAATTACGTGAACAATGCCTTACAATGATTCATAAAGCGCAGTCAGGTCATCCGGGCGGGACATTTTCAGCTTTGGATCTAATGCTGGTGTTATATAAAAAGGTTTTAAAACAAAGCCCAGAATGGTGTAATTGTAACGAATGGTGTAAAAGAGACAGATTCGTTTTATCAAAAGGGCACGCATCTGCTGCTTTATATTCTGTTTTAGCTAATTGCGGCTACTTTTGTGAAGATGAACTTGCTTCTTTCAGAAAGTTAGGCGGAAGGCTGCAAGGACATCCAGGCTGTAACTGTGTCCCCGGTGTAGAAATTCCGGCAGGTTCACTTGGTCAGGGTTTATCTATGGCAAACGGAATTGCAATGGCTTTAAGACTTGATAACAACCCGTCAAATGTTTTTGTTATGCTTGGTGATGGCGAATTGCAAGAGGGTCAGGTATGGGAAGCTGCAATGTCAACGTCACATTACAAGTTAAATAGCATAACTGCTATAGTAGATAGAAATCGCCTTCAAATAGATGGTGGAACAGAATCCGTAAAAGGGTTAGAGCCGCTTTCAGCAAAATGGCAAGCCTTTGGCTGGGAAGTTATTGAAATAGACGGACATGATTATCAGCAAATTTATGGCGCTTACCAGCAAGCTATAGAAAAAACGAAGCCTACTGTGATTATTGCCAATACAATAAAAGGCAAGGGTGTATCATTTATGGAAAATAATGCGGGATGGCACGGCAGAGCCACTAATGAAGAAGAATTTATGAAAGCTGTTGAGGAATTAAGAGTAAAATGTTAACTGATAATAAACCTGTAAGCTCATTAAGGGCTGCATATGGAGAAACACTTGTAGAATTAGGGCGTGAAAACCCGAACATTGTTGTGTTAGATGCTGATCTGTCCTGTTCTACCCAGACAATAAAGTTTCAGAAAGTATTCCCAGAAAGATTTTTCAATATGGGAGTAGCTGAACAGGATGCTGTCGGTACAGCAGCAGGGCTGGCTTATTCCGGAAAAATTGCTTTTTTCAGCACATTTGCGGTTTTTGCATCAGGCCGGGCATGGGATCAGGTAAGATGTTCAGTTGCACACCCTAAATTTAACGTAAAAATAGTTGCTACACATGGCGGAATAACTGTTGGTGAGGATGGAGCAAGTCATCAGGCACTTGAAGATATAAGCTTAATGCGGTCTTTACCTAATATGAATGTTATTATACCTGCAGACAGCGTGGAAACACGGGCTGCTGTCAGGTATGCAGCTCAAACACCCGGACCTTTTTATATAAGATTGACAAGACCCAATATGCCGGAAATATTTGATGCAAATGAGTATAAATTTACCGGTAAGGCAAGTGTTCTTGTTGAAGGGACTGATATAACTATTGCTACATATGGTGAAACAGTAGTTGAGGCATTAAAATGTGCTGAACTACTGAAAAGTAAAGGTATATCAGCAGAAATAGTCAACGTTCCTGTAATTAAGCCCCTTGATGAAACCACTATCCTCAACAGCGCTAAAAAAACAGGTGCAGTTTTAACGGTTGAGAACCATTCCATTATTGGTGGACTTGGAAGCGCTGTTTGTGAGCTGCTAAGTGAAAAAATGCCTCTTCCTGTAAAAAGGGTTGGAGTCAGGGATGAATTTGGCCAGAGCGGAAAGTATGATGAATTAATGAAAAAATACGGGCTTGTGGCTGAAGTGTTTGTTAATGATGCAATAGAATTGTATAATATTAAGAAATAATGATAAGACTAAGAAACGTATCAAAAATATATGGAAAGCAAAAAGCTCTGGACTGTGCAGTGCTGCATATAAAACAGGGCGAATTTGTCTTCCTTGTCGGAACCAGCGGCGCAGGTAAATCCACCCTTATGCGGCTTATATACAGGGAAGAAGTGCCAACTAAAGGCCAAGTGCTGGTTGGTGGTGTTGATGTTGCTAAACTACAAGACTATAAAGTCCATCATTTAAGAAGAAGAATGGGTATTGTTTTTCAGGACTTTAAATTATTATGTGACCAAACTGTATTTGATAATGTTGCGTTTATTATCCGTGCGCTTGGAATGAGCGATAGGGAAATAAACAGGAGAGTGCGCGGCGCTTTAAAAATAGTAGGCCTGCATGAAAAAGCAGACGAGCTTCCAACATGCTTGTCAGGAGGCGAACAGCAGCGAGTGGGGATTGCAAGGGCGATAGTTAATGGCCCACCCTTATTAATTGCTGATGAGCCAACCGGAAATCTTGATCCTCAGACATCTATGGAAATAATGGAGATACTTGAACAGGTTAACAAGCGTGGAACCACAGTAATTGTTGCCACGCACGATCATATGATTGTTAATCATATGAAAAAACGTGTAATCACTCTGGACCAGGGTAAAATAGTTAAAGATATGGACTGCGGAACTTATGAGTGCTGAATTAAGAATATTCACAAGAATCATAGGAGAAACATTCAAGGGTATCAAAAGAACCCGTTGGATGAATTTGATTATTATAACGACCATGGCAGCTATATTGAGTATGTTTGGTTGCCTTTTCCGCACAAGCTTATTTATTGCCAACTTTGTTAATGAGCTTGGTAATTCTATGGAGGTATCCATATATTTAAAGCAAGGAAAAAATCCTGAAAATGTCAAAGAGGAAATACTTAAATATAAAAATATAAAAAGCATAAAAATTATAACGAAACAACAAGCCTGGGAAGGCTTAAAAAGCCAAATGGATTTACCAGATATGGGCAATCCTCTTCCTGATACGATTCGGGTAAAACTAGTCGATCGCTCAGAAATTGATGAATTTATTAAGAATGTAAAAAAAATTCAGGCAGTTGAAGAAGTGCAATACGCAAAGCAACTTGCTGATCACATCAGCACTGCAGGTTATTATGCAAACATTGCAGCTCTTATAATTATAATTTTGCTAAGCGGGCTTACATTTTTTATAATAAATAACACCATTCACCTTGTTATAGAATCCAAAAAGCAGGAAATAGAAATAATGCTGATGATGGGCGTGTCTAACTGGTATATAAAAGCGCCGTATATTTTGCAGGGAGCGTTTTACGGCTTTTGGGCAGGCACACTGGCTATTATTCCATTATTAGTACTTAGTTACTACTTGAAAAAGCTTGCTGATTTTTTCTATATAGATTACCTTTTCTTAAATACAAATATAGTAATACTTGCGATTATTCTTGCGGGAATAGCTGTGGGTGCGATTGGAAGTACGATTTCTGTGAGAAAATATTTAAAGGTATAAGTATTACACTATTGATCTTTTGTAATAAGTGTATAATAATTAATTTGCTTAATTAAGGCTTAGTAGCTCAGTTGGTTAGAGCACGTGGCTCATACCCGCGGGGTCGCTGGTTCAACTCCAGCCTAAGCCATTTTTTATTGGATAAAAAGGGTTTTCATATGAAGTTTCACACAGAATACCTATGGTTCAACACTAAAAAACACAGGGAATACATAAACATAACAAGTGAAATAGCTAAAATTTTGAGGAAAAGCAACGTAAAAGAAGGAATGATACTCGTTTCTGCAATGCATATAACAGCAGGTGTCTATGTTAACGATGCGGAAAGCGGGCTAATAGCAGATATTGACGAATGGCTGGAGAACCTTGCCCCATTTAATATTAATTACAGGCATCATATGACAGGAGAAACAAACGGGGATGCGTACCTTAAAAGCCTCTTGGTCGGCCATGAAGTTATAGTCCCTGTTACTAATGGAAAACTTGACCTCGGTCCCTGGCAGCAAATTTACTATGCCGAATTCGACGGACAGAGGAAAAAACGCCTGATTGTAAAGGTTATGGGGGAATAATTTATGTTAAATACTGAAAATTCACTGATTTTAATAGTCGATCTACAGGAAAAACTGGTAAATATGCTGGAAACGGACACCATATCCGGCAAGGCAGCAAAATTACTCAAAGCTGCAGGGATTTTGGGAATTCCATGTATTATCTCTGAACAATACCCAAAAGGCCTTGGATCAACCATTAAAGAGTTAAAACATGAAACCACAGATAAAACAGTGTTTTTTGAAAAAACCGCATTCAGCGCAATGCAGGAAAGCGGTTTTAAAGCGGTTTTAAAGGATTTTAAAAGAAAAAATATCATTATATGCGGGATTGAGGCTCATGTTTGTGTTTATCAAACAGTGGCTGACCTGATTGCCGAGGGCTATGAAGTTGAAATAGTTCAGGACATAACCGCTTCTCGAAATGAATTTGAATTCCAGATCGGTATGGAAAAAATGAAGCAGTTGGGCGCTAAAATTACTTCTTTAGAGATAGTTTTATTTGAGCTTATAAAAACATCAAAACACCCGCATTTTAAAGAGATACAGGGTTTAATTAAGTAATTTAAATTAAAATTTCGGCAACAGCTTTAAATTATTGAATTGATAGTTGGAATTACGCTCTTGTTCCACCCAAATCTGAAGGATTTCCTTATTACATAAGTTATTATCAGCTTCTTTTTTAGAAATCACGGCATATTCAAAATCGTAAAACTCAATTTGCTCTTTTTTTTCGGTATAACACTCTGAGGTTCCGCATTTTATGCAGTATTTACTTCTTGGAACCACTGAATTAAAAACCACGCCTGCTTGCCTTTTAGATTGGCAGCATGAACATCTCAAAATAAGCCATGAAATTTCTATTTTTTTACCGCAATCCGGACAAAAATTTCCCGCAGAAAACGGAGTAATATTTTTATGCTTACACATAGTAAAAGATCATAATAATTTTTACTTAAAATTCAAAGTTTTTCGTAAATGTTATAAATCTTTTTCTTCTTAATTCCAAACAATTTTAAAATGAAATCTTTCGCTTTATTAAAATAACTTTGTATTGTTTGCATTAACTTCTTCTCTTCATCAATGCTTTCAGCTTCCGGGTGTGCAGCGTGACTAAATGTCACTTCATCGAGTTTTTCCGGCGGTTTTTCTTCTCCCTGGCCTCTATTGCTAAAATACCCGGTATTCGATTTAGAACCACCATCATTTGCAAGGTTTATGGCGGAATCTACTTTATTGGTTGATGCTGGTTTAATAGGCAATAAATCCATTTTACACCTTTAAGTATTTAATTTTTTACAATAATACTCCTTATTCATATAAAAACATTATACACCAGGATAATCTCTTTTTGAACAGTTACAAAAGTTAATGTTAATTTATGTAAATAAAAATAAAATTTTACTTAAAGTAAGGAAAATTTACTTAAAAACACTTGAAAACATATCCACGATATGATATCATTATATCAAAGAGAGTTGGATTTTGGGGTCGGTGGGACTTACCTCACTTTTGGTTTTCTTAAACAGGTGAATAGCTATTATTCCTGACCTCAAGGCAAAGGATAAAGCCCGGGGTCAACTAACTTAAACAAATAACAATAACTCCGGGCGATACCCGATGTTTTGTGGTGAAATAAAAACTAAATAATAAGCAAGAAATGGAAATTAGGTAAGGCGCCTTAAGCAAGTGCCTTACTTCTATTGTTTATTAATACCCGACGTGGTAATCTGTCCAACTTGGATATAAACTGTGGGTCGGAGCCTGCACTGAGCGCAGCGTGAGTGACCCACTTAGATAGATTCTCACGTCGGGCGAAAACTAATTATTTTATTTTCATTCCTGATTATTTGTTCACCCTCCTCAGAATGACAATTTGGGATAGGGTTGGTGCTGAGTAGTTAACCGATGTGACAACTATAAATAATTGTTAAGCATTTAAACTTCCATCTCAATTTGTAATATAATATGCATAGCTACTAAATTAGGGGAGGCAAGTCTGTGACATCAAATACGTCAAAAACTTTAGAAACTGTAAAACTCAGTGAGAACGCTCATACAGTACTGAGCAAAAGATATTTAAAAAGAGATAAAGAAGGAAATCCTATAGAAACGCCGGAAACGATGTTTTGGAGAGTTGCTGAAACTATTGCGCAGGCTGATAAAAACTTCGGCAAAAATGATGCTGAAGTCGACAAAACTACTGAAGAATTTTATGAAATAATGGCGAAATTGTGCTTTATGCCAAACAGTCCTACCTTAATGAACGCCGGCAGGGAGTTAGGGCAGTTATCAGCATGCTTTGTGCTGCCGGTAGAAGACTCCCTTGAACAAATATTTGAAACAATCAAAAATACAGCAATGATTCACAAAAGTGGCGGCGGGACAGGTTTCTCTTTCTCAAGATTACGTCCTAAAAATGACATAGTTAAATCAACAATGGGTGTTTCCTCGGGCCCTGTTTCCTTTATTGAAGTATTTAACGCAGCAACAGAAGCCGTAAAACAAGGCGGAACACGCCGCGGTGCGAATATGGCAATTTTAAGGGTGGATCACCCTGATATACTCGACTTTATCAACGCCAAGTTCGAAGGTAACAAGCTCACAAACTTCAACCTCTCGGTTGGCATTACAGATAAATTTATGGAAGCTGTAAAAAGCAATGAAGAGTACGATCTAATCCATCCAAACTCCAAAAAATCCATTAAAAAGCTTAAAGCAAGAGAAGTGTTCAACCTGATTGTTGACCACGCGTGGAGAAACGGGGAGCCAGGAATCGTATTCCTCGATAAAGTAAACAAATACAACCCTACACCAAAGCTTGGTGAAATAGAATCAACTAACCCCTGCGGAGAAGTACCGCTGTTGCCTTATGAAGCCTGCAATCTGGGCTCAATCAACCTTGCAAAAATGGTTAAATATGTTGATAATAAGCCTGAAGTTGACTGGGAAAAGCTGGAAAAAGTTACCAGACTTGCAACTCATTTCCTTGATAATGTGATTGAAGCTAACCATTACCCCTTACCTAAAATCAGGGATATGGTGAACGGAAACAGGAAAGTAGGGCTTGGCCTTATGGGATGGGCTGATTTACTAATGATACTGAACGTGCCTTATAATTCAGAAGAAGGCACAAACCTTGCTAATCAAGTGATAGAAGTTATCGATTATAATTCCAAATTAGAATCTTTAGAACTTTCAAAACAAAGAGGCAAATTCCCGAATTTTGAAGGTAGCGTTTATGAAAACGGTAATTTCCTTTATGAAAAATATAGAGGCAAATCCGGCGGGAAAATATCTGATGATGCGTGGAAATACCTTGATGAACAGATTAAAGAGTACGGCATAAGAAATGCTACAACTACATGTATTGCTCCAACCGGCACTATAAGTATGATAGCAGGCTCTTCCTGCGGAATTGAACCCTTGTTTGCTCTTGTTTTCTCGAGACATATAATGGATGGAGCCACCCTTTTTGAAGTAAATCCTATATTTGAATATGTTGCAAAAGAAAGAGAGTTTTATTCACAGGAATTACTGGCTAAAATTTCTCAAAATAGCGGTACAGTTCACGGTATAAATGAAGTCCCCGAAGATATACGACGGGTATTTGTGACAGCGCACGAAATATCACCTGAGTGGCACGTAAAAATGCAGGCTGCATTCCAATTACACACTGACAATGCTGTTTCCAAGACTGTTAATTTTGAAGAAGACGCTACAAGGGAGGATATAGCGAAAACTTACCTGCTTGCGTATGAATCTGACTTAAAAGGCATTACTGTTTACCGCAATAACAGCCGCTTTAACCAGGCAATGCAACTAAAATCAGATAAAAAAGATGAAAAGAAAACCGATGAGAATGAAACTAAATGTCACTCAGAATCAGACAAAAAAGTATTAACACCAAGAGAACGACCTTCACTTACAAAAGGAATAACAGATAAAAGTCTGACAGGCTGCGGACCTATTTACGTAACAATAAATAGCGACGAAGCAGGACTTTGTGAGGTATTTGCAAGGATAGGCAAATCAGGGGGATGCGCTACCAGCCAGGCTGAAGCTACAGGTAGAATGATTTCCTTGGCCTTAAGAGCAGGCGTTGATGTTGAATCAATAATAGAACAGTTAAAAGGTATCAGATGTCCAGCTCCATCGTTCGGCAAAGGCGGAGTGATTTTATCCTGTTCAGATGCAATTGCAAAAGTTCTTGAAAGAAATCTCGGCACAAACTCTGAAGAAAATGGCACATGCAAACTGGACACAGGTTTATGCCCCGAGTGTCCTGAATGCGGGGCAATGCTTGAATTTAAAGAAGGGTGTGCTATGTGCTCAAGCTGCGGGTTTTCAAGGTGCAGCTAAGAAGAAAAATATTATCTAAACAATATTTTCCCTACAAGAAAGCCTATAGCGATAGCGCCAAGAAGACTTTTGCCAGGGTTATTTCTAACCATCACTGATACATCTTCTTTAATTGTATTTACATTTTTGTTTCTAAAGAATTCTGCTGTGGATTTCATTTTATCAGCAGCCTGGTCGAGCCTGTCAGCTGTGTTAACCATTAAATCATTAATGTTAGCGCTAACCTGTTCTTCCATTTCGCACGCTTTCTTTTTAAACTGTTCTGCTTTTTCTATAAGATTATTCTGCATTTCCTGATAGTTTTGTGCATCCATAATAACCACTCCTTTTGTATACAAATACTATTATCTGTTATTTAAAAATAAATTGTACTAGTTAATTTACCTAATAACACATAATTATACAGGAAATATAGTTCATTAATCCTTTTCATAAGGGGAATAATTAAATGGAAGTCTTTGATTAATAAAATACGCTGCTAATTTTATATCATTTTCTTTAGAACCAGTTTTTTTGATTTCTATTTCATCATAACCAATACCAGCACTTATCCCCATTTTTCGTAATTCCATTTCTTCACAAACTTGAATTTGTTCTTTAGTTTTATGTGAACCTTCTCTTTGTGCAACAAAAGAACCTTTAAAAACAAAATTTACCTAATAACGCCGGAATCCATAAACTCCTTGATTGCCTTGCGCATTTTGGTTTGTACAGCTTCTATACTTAATGTTCCATCAATTGTTTCAAAATTATACTCTTTTTCCATCTTGGAATATTCGGAAATAATTTTTCTCTGGTAAATTTTAAAGCTTTCATAAAAATCAGTACTCAGCCCAATATCACGTCCTGATTCATAATAATCAAGTCCGCTTGAGGCAATAATCCTCTTAAGTAGAATCTCAACAGGCATATTCAGGTAGAATACAAGATCAGGCTCCGGCGCAAAATCATACAGCCTTCTTATCCACTCGGGACTAACGCCCCTTACAACATCACGCGCATAAGCTGTATATGTGTATCTATCCGTTAAAACTATCAATCCTGCTTTTAATGCCGGGAGGATGACATGTTCAAGCCTGTCTGCAAAGTCCGAGGCATATAAAAGACTAAAAGTGTATGCATGCAGCAGGTTTCTTTCTTTTGCCAGGTCAATTGCGTTTGCGATCAGGCTGGATGTTTTCCATTCGCTGATAACAACTCCATAACCTTCAATTGCAAGCCAAGAGCGCAATCTTTCGATTTGTGTCGTTCTTCCTGCTCCATCTGTGCCTTCTATTGATATTAAAAGACCGGGATACCCTTTTTCTGATTGATTTCTTAGTTCTCTTTTCATAAATCTTAAACTCTAATACATTTTTCTGTTAATACTTTTTTGACAATATCTCTCATTATTAACTGCTGGTTATGAATGGTATCTTTTCCGTCAAGTTTAACCAGGCCGTATTCATCAGCCATATTGTCATATTCATTTATAACCCTGCTCTGGAAAATTTTGTAGCTTTCGTATGGGTCTTTGCTTAAATTCAAGTCCATGCCAGCTTCATAAAATTTAGGAGCCCTGTTTGAGCATATTCTTGCCAGTGATACTTCCACAGGAACGTGGAAATAAAAAGCCAGATCAGGATGGATTGCAAACCCATACATATTCCTTACCCAGTCAGGGTCAACACCTCTGGCCACATCCCGGGCAAATGCGGTATAAACATACCTGTCAGCCAACACTATAAATCCGGCTTTAAGAGCAGGTACTATTATCTGCTCAAGTCGATCCGCAAAATCTACTGCATGGAGCAGGGAAAACGTTCTGGGAGTTAAAAGATTTTTCTTTTTACCTTTTTTAGTAGTATCAGAGATTATTCTTGAGGAATTCCATTCGGTAAATATAACATCTTCAACTGTTGAAACCAGCCAGTCTTTTAAAAGTGAAAGCTGGGTACTTTTGCCGGAACCATCAACACCTTCCACTACAATCAGGACTCCCGGGAGCTCATGTTTTTTGGATAAACGCATTTTATCTCACATTCTATACTAAGTTTTTAATAATATACCACACTCCCACCCAGAGATTCCAGATATGGTTGCATATTTTTTATAGTATCCGGGCTGGCAATAATTGAAGTAGCTGATGGCTGGTTTAAATACGTTTTTGCAGCGTTTTGTATATCTTGTGGAGTAATCTGTTCTAATACATCAACAAGGGCATTATTGTATCCCGCCTGATATAAGGTATCATAACCGCTTGTTAGCCTGTTTGACCTTGCACTTGAAAACTCCATAGCGTTACTTATATCTGTTTTTACTTCAAGTTTTGCGATTTCAAGTTCTTTTGGCGTAACAGGAGTGGTTACAAGCTGGTCAATATGCTTTTTGAATCCGTCCAGCGACTTTTTAAGGTTATCGTGACATGCCCCTGTAAGGTCATTTTCAGTTGTTGTTTTTATTGAAAATGCAATATTACCATACTTTCCGTCGGTATTATATGATGATTTAACTCTGTAAGCCAGCTTTTGTGCTTCACGAAGGTCTGTAAATAGCCTGGATGCGCTATTTCCTCCCAAAACTTCGTTTAAAAGCATTAAAGCAGCATGATCTTTAATATTTCCACTTTCCTTAATCTTGAATACCTGCTCTATATCAGCCTGTTCGCGTTTTTCTGCCTCTGCAATAATAATGTTTTTCTCCAGCGGCTTTGATTGTGGGATTGGAGTGTTACAACAAGGTTTATTAAAGCCTATACCTGATTGCAATTCGTAAAATAACCTATGTCCAAGTCCTGGAGTAGCGCTTATTGCTCCATCAATAGCAGCTACACCCTGGGAATCTGTCATAAGCTGATAATGTAATGCCTGAACATCTTGTAGTGTTACTTTATCTATATCTTCCAGTATCTTTCTTGGTGTCATACCCCATAAATAATCAGGATAAAGAGCTTCCATTGCTCTATCGCCCGGATCCTTCGGTACGCTGGAATACTGCAGTTTTATTTCTTCCTTGGCTTTGTTGAATTTTTCCTGCGACAAATCAGGATTATAAAGTATTTCTTTCATTACGTTTAACGCAAGAGGAAGTGATTCTTTCGGGCAAGCTGCACTGATATTAAGTGAGCGGCCGGTTGCATTTGGTACGATGCCTAAATTATACGTGTCTATAATTTGGTGTAATTGTTCTTCTGTATAGTTTTTTGTGCCTTTTCCAAGCATCACAGCAAGAATATCAGATACGCCGGGCTTTAATGTTTTAATGCTACCGGCTTTTACTTCCAGGTTTGCGCTTGCCTTGGTGGCAGTTGGGTCATCATTCATAACAAGTCGCAAATTATTAGGCAAATTATATTCTTTTACATTAGTAAATTTAAACTTGTCAGAGTTATTGGAATTATTACCAAAACTCACATTCTTTGTATTTTGTGAGTGCAGCATCACTATTGATGCCCTGTTCAGGTCTAAGTATTTTCTGGCCGCATTTTGTATATCCTGTGGAGTAAGGTTGTCTACGTGGTTTTCCCAGTCGGTATAATACCCCATATTTCCGTGGTTGGTTACAGCTTTTCCAACAACATCTGCTATGCCCATGGAGCTCTCGCTGACTGAAGCAAGGTTATCTTTCATTTTGTTTTTAATTATAAACATTTCCTGCTGGCTAATCGGCTCGTATGCCATCCTGTGTAGGACTGAATAAATAGCTTTGAGCCCCTGCTCCTCCTGGCCCGATGTGAAGTTTGCAGCTAACTGTATTAACTGTGGAGCATTAACGTCTGAACTTAAAATTGCTAAATCGGCGCTAGGTTGTGAATTAAACGGTTTTAACGCTTGTACAAGCCTGGAATTTTCATGTCCGATTAATGCGCTCATTAACCCCATGGTTGCTACTGTGTCTTTAATGTCATTATTTTTAGGCCCGGCAAACCCTAATGCAGCTACTTCAGCATTTATATGCGGGCTTTTAATATCTTCACGCACTGTTTTTGGAGTTAAATTCAATGGTTCATTGTAAACAGGTTCTTTAGTTTGAGGGGATTTTTTTCTGTTAAACAAGCTGCTTGCAAGGTTTATTGTTTTATTCGGGTCAACATCCCCGACGATTACTGTGAGCATATTATCCGGCCTATAATTTTTGTTGAAATAATCCACAACATCCTCTCTTTTAAGATTTTGGATTATTTTTGTCGAACCTGCAATAAGCCCCTGATAATCAGTTTTTATCTGGAAGAGATTTTTTATAAGTGCATTATATGCTTTGTCATAGGGGTCATCCTGGTACATCTGGATTTCGGAAATAACCGGCCCTTTTTCCTTTTCAAGCATTTTATCGGTAAAGGATGGGTACATCAGCATATTAGCGTGCATTTTGAGGTATTCCTCAAAATCCCCTTCCTTGTGTAAAGGCGATTTTATAAAATAGTCAGTATCTGCGGTGTCTGTGCTTGCATTGTAAAGACCGCCCATTCCTGTTACTTTCTCAACGAATTCATTGGGGGCAAGCCCTTCTGAGCCGTTAAAAAGGTTGTGTTCAATGTAGTGGCTTATTCCTCTATTTTTCTCTTCGTTAAAAGAACCTGTTTTTACATAGGTTTTTATGGTTGTAGGCCCTTTTTTCGGGATAATTACTACATCCTGGCCATTATCAAGTTTGAAAAACCGTCCCTCTGTGTTTAAAATCGGTAATTTAAATGGTGCTAATTCCGTATATCCTGACCCTTTTAGAACAATAGGAAGGGTTTGCGCCCGCATTACAGCGTTCATTCCCGAATTCCACGGCGTGTATTGCTGGTTGTACGGGATAGTAGAAGCCTGCTGAAAAGCCTGGTTATTTGCCGTAACCGGGTAATACTGCGACAGGAATACAGGTTGTGCAATATTATTTTGTATTCCTGTCATTTACCTTGCTTCCTGTTCCCAAAATTTTAATTAGTAAGCCACAATTAATTAAAAAATAGAAAAGTAAAAAAATTCACATAATTTGGAAATTTTTAATTTTAAATTTACAAATATTTATATAAAAAGATTGTTTAAACAATTATTATTTTAACAACTAATTAACCACATTAAATTAATTGTTATTGCAATAGTTGTTAGCGCAATTAATTCTATTAGGGTAACTCCCTGCCATCCATATAATATACAGTACACCCGCTGCTAGTGTTAAAATTTCCCGAACCAGCCACGCATGTCCAGGGGTCGTTATCGCCTCCTCCAGGCATTAACATATAGTTATTGTTTTGTTTTATTATCCAGAAAAGCAAATAGTCCTTACCAAACATATTAGGTTTATTTTTACCGGTTGTATCCACATAAATATATCCATATGTATGAGCATTGTAAGAACCATCAATATCAAATAATACAACCATACCATTATTTAGCTGTGCAGCAGGAAAGTTTGCTGCAGGTTGGGCAGTATAATCAATCCCTGCACCGGTATTTTCATACCAGTTATAGTATGAATTGAACAAATTAATCATTTGATCAGTTTTTATGCATTTTATGTACTCACAAAATTTATTTCTTAAGTCAGTATCTGTTCCAGTTACCAGGTTTGGCAGATTATCATCAGCAATCATATTTGTAAGTGCCCTGGAAAAAATAGAATATGTTTCTTTTGCTCTAGCTCTAGATTGTGCATTTTCAGCGTTTTTTAAAAGAGCAGGAATAGTAAGTGCTGCAATTACACCTATGATTGCAAGCGTTATAAGTACTTCAGCGAGAGTGAACCCTTTTTTGAGATAAGGTGCTTTTATGGCTTTATTCCTTTGAAATTCCTGTTATGCAAAATATTATAATAAATGTAAAAACTTAAAACAATTCTACTATTAAATTATCTTTTCACGGGTTTTATAAATATAGTAAGTTGATAAAGAGGATGATATGTTTAGTCCAATTTTATTGTATCCAAAAATGATGCCTTATCAGTCGAATAGAGTTAGCTTTAAGGCACAAAATGAGCCTAAAAACCTTGAGCCATCAAAGCAAAACCAAAACCGCGAATTTGGTTTTAATCAGGACTACAATGTTGAACCAAATGAAGATGAATGCGGTTGCTCGGTGGTTGAAGATTCTGATGATGAAGAAGATGAAGACATGGATTAAAAGTTCTTTAAAAACCTGCTCGAACTCATCCTTCCTGATTTTTGCTTCTCAATTTCCCGACGTTCTAAAATCTCTTCAATAGAAGAAGAAAAGTTTTCATCTCGGTATGGAATCCCGGCTGTAGTTTTTAAAATTCCTGATTCTTTTTCTGAAAGCTGATTTTTTACGAGTTCAGGCTTTTTATATGCGATTGTTCCAGTGGATTTTTTTCCAACCGGAGTAGTTTGCCCGATATAAAACCCTGCTTCTATTATTCCGGCTCTTACTGGTGAAGAATTACTGTAAGTTGTAAGGTTTCCATTTTCATCCAGCAAATTATATAAAAGTTTAAAAATTTCTACTGTCCATAAATTTGGAACTTTCGCCGGTGTAAACGGATCAAAGAATACAAAATCAAAGGATTCATTGATATTTTTTAAGGAAACCCTGGCATCACTTATAAAAAAGTCAATACTAATTCTAGTCGATATAGACCGATAATATATATTATGTAATTTCGCGTTTATTTCTTCCTGGGGGATCAAATCATACTCCTTTGGAATTAACTTTCGAATTTGGGGCAAGATTTGACTTGTTTTCTCAATATAACTATTAATAATTTCCTGAACATTTACGTGCTCATTAATTGCATCAAAAAATAAATCATTTATCTGCTTTTCAAAACATTCACATCCAACAATTGCAGAAAATGCTAAAACTACAGGATCAATTTCCAATGCAGTAACATGAATTTTAATTTCAGGATTAATTTTTAAAATTTCATTAACTGCAGTTCTGGAATTATAACCAAGTCCATAACATACATCTAAAATTCTGACTGTATTGTTTTCTTTAACAAACTCAATTAAACCGGATGGTATAACGTATTTATGCAATGCTTCAGTATAAGCCCCGACTTTGCTGTGATACACGTCACCCACACCAAAATTGTAGAGGCTTATTGTGTCATCATTAGTTTTTATAGGATAGAAATCATATGTCATAACAATTATTGTCTTAATAACTAATTATTTTTAAGTTTATCGGTTACATCCGGTAGGCCAAAAGTGCATTCATAAAATCCAAAGTAATTCTTGTCTTCATATAATTCAAGCCCGGTATTAAAATAATTATTAAATAATACCTTGAAAGAATTTACAGGTGTAATTGTTTCGTATAGCCCCCGTGTATTTTTTTCGCCGGGGAAATAATACGCATTAAGTATGCCAAAAGAATTTATAATAAGATCTTCATCAGATAAAAACATATCTGAATATTTTTCCTGGTTTTTTTGGAGATCAATACTCTGTTCTTTTAGTTCTAACAGAGTTTTTTGGAAATGATAGTGTGAGCCATGATCAGATTGAATAATAATTATTGGGGGTTTTTTTGAATTTTTAATGATACTGGTTATTAATTCTTTTATTTTTTCATTTGTAAACATTAAATAATCAACGTACAAATCCTTTTTGAGCCATTCTGTTGCGTATTCGGAAGGCTCTACAATATGTTCCGGTTGTTCTTTACCTGTTCGATTAAATAAGTACGGTGGATGAGGGGTTAAAAAATGTGCATAAATAAATTTAGGTTCCCGGGCAATTTTTTCAGGATGGGATAAAAACTCCAGCCGCTTGATTAAGGAATTCTTATAAGAATTATAAAAATATATATTTATAAATTTTTCTTCTATAAAATTCCCGTTTAAGTCCAAAAGCCCGATTATAGAATTCTTATAGATTAAATAATTAAGGCTGGTTAACAAAAAATTAAATTCATTATTCGTGTATTCAATATCAGCAATACTTTTAAGGTCACTTAGCATATCATTTTTAACTACATCAAGAAATAGAAATCTGTATCCCTTGGACTTTAAAAATTTTACAACTTCGTTTTCGCGCCTTAATTGTACCAACTTAAAAGCATTGGTGTTCATGTTGTGAGTGTTTTGCAAATCATCGTTAATATAGCGCATATTTAGTGAAGAAGTAATTGAATAAGTTGTACACATATAATTAGATGTTGAGTTTTCAGCCACAAAAAACCCTTTATTTTCAAGCCATGTAAGGAATTCCGAATTGTCATAATTGTAATATTCTTTTAAAGCCTTATTATTAGCGTATCCGTCGAGAACTATATAATAAATATCAGGGTGGTTATTTTGAATTACGTTGGATGATTTTATGCTGGTTTTCTTGAACAAGTTTTTATACATATCAGCAGGAACGGAAATCAGGCACAGTATAATTAAAACTGATGAAAAGTAATTCAATATATTAACTAATTTATTCCCGTCATACTTCTTTTTTATTATGAATACACAAAGCAGCCCGATTATGACTATTGAAGTGATGGAAAATGCCAGGATATGCAGCTTTGTTAGTTGGTATATTAAATTTCCATTCAAAATAAATATCATTAATAAAGATGTTATAAAGGATGATTTTATTGGGTTTTTAATAAGCCTGTCGGAAATAAAAAATATGGCTAACGCCAATAATAAAACAATAAAGAGCGGTAATAAAACATGAAGGAAATTAACTTCGACAACATTACGTGTAAACAGGAAAATTACCGGATATATACTAAATAAAACAACATGAATTAAATGTTTAAACTTATTCACTGCCTATTTCCTTTCCATTAAATATAAAAAGCGTAATGAATTTTCTATTTGGGATGACTTAACAATAGTGAAATAATTTGAAAACTCCTGTTCAAAAATTTCTTTAGAATAATCGTTAAAAATATCTTCCCTTGTAGAAAGCAGTTTCTGCACCATGGAGTCTTCTTTTGGAACAAATTCAATTACTAATTCCCGGCATATTCCGGCAAAAAATTCAGCGAGTTTTCTAACAGGTACGTTGTTGGAAATCCTCAAATGATGTATTAATGCCAGCGCAAGTACTGTTTTATCATTACCTGTTCTTTCAAAAAAAGACATCCTTTCTTTACAAGACCAGCCGATGCAGGGACTTGGAGCGCATAGATCAATAATCAAAGGCAGTATTTTTCTATTTTTTTCTTTTTTTAATTGCAGATAGTTATTTTCTACCGCAAGATAATCCATATCACAGGAAATCACGTATTTACCTGCTTCATTTGCAATTTTACTGAATATACCTGTATTTGCACCAAGATCCACAACTGTTTCTGATTGTGTTAAACCCAAATATTCCCTTATAAGCTGTTTTTTATATTCAAAAGAATCTTCGTCATAGTTTTTTATATTGTAATAATCAGCCCATACTGTCTTATTATCCTTAAGTTTCAGGCTTTTTATAATGTTTTCAAGGTCTGTCAGAAGGTTAGCCAATGAGTTTTTTGATAATTTAAGATTATTATTGTTTTTTAGTGGTTTATCCTGCATGGCCTGCATGGATTTTTGCATAAAAGCGTTAAAGTGGATGTGAGTAAGTATAGAAAAGTTCAATAGAGTTGTTTTGGGGAGTAAATTTGAGGTTGTATCCAGCGGAATTCCATCTATGTTGCTCAAAAGAAGAGATTGCAGTTTATATTCTTTGAGGCTCATTAATAAAAGCGGAGCCAGAAAATGCTGGCAAAACTGCTTATACGCAATCCATGGTGTTCCTTCCACATATTTTTCCAATGACAAAATATCTATAAAAATCGGTTTTGAGCCAATAAACTGAACATTGTAAGCACTTGCGTCCTTAAGAGTCATATTATATTTGAGTGAGATTTTTTGTATTTTTAATGTTAAAAGAGCAGCATTCTTTAATGCTGAAAAGCTCCATTCATAAGGATACGAAACAAAAGGGAGCATATCGGGCTTGTAAATTTTATATTTATCTATTTCCTTATGATTTACCACAAGGTTTTGCTTTAATAATTGCTCCCACAAGCCTGAATCCAGTAAATGTTCAAAATTCTCTTTATAAGAATCGTCAACAAACCTGTATAATTCCCCATCCTGCCAGTATAAAAAACCTGAAGGGTCACGAAAAGAAGAAGCTTGTAAGTTTGAATTAATTGAGTCCACTATCTTCACTATTTTCGCTATTTTCGTCTTCTGAAGCTTGTTTCTTAGAAAATAAACTCGTAAAGAAAAGCTTTATATTTAGCCAAAAGCTTTTTATTGAAATAATAATTCCTATAGCGGCTGCAGCGGCTACTTGAGCAACAAAACTTCCTGTGCCGGGATCTATATAACAGATAAATAATTCACCAGACATACCTTTTATTATAGGAAACTATTAATTTTTTTCAAGTATTACCTTATAATTTGCCCTATCAACAGTAACTTTAAATTTTTCAAGGAAACTTAAACCCAAAAGTCCAGCTAATCCCATATCTGTCCCTGATGTGTGAACAGGAAGATCCATTACTATTGCTTCAACGTTTTTTACGTATAACCCATTAACTTCTATACTGGGGATTCTGACAAGAGGTGCATTTATATATCCGCTGCCGGTCATTATTTTCATAGTTTTTGCATTTTGTGTGGAAATATTGAGCCTCGCCGCAATATTTCTTGAAATTGTAGTATATGATGCACCAGTATCAAGAACAAATTTTGTTTTATATGTATCATTTAGCAGTACATCATTAACAATAATTGATCCTCCTGCCATATTTACGTTTAAAATTGCCTTGTTTACTTCCTTAGGATATTTATTAGTACCTGTTGATTCGCCCAGGTTTCTTAATCCTGTGGATGATAGGCTAATTAACCTGTCATTATGAGAGTTGTTCATTACATTTCTATATAACTGCTTGGCTTCATTATAATTTTGCATGTTCACAAGCGTGACAGCCAGCATATACTGAGCTGTATAATCCCTGGGGTCTTTTGTAATTATTTCCCTGAAAACTGTTTCGGCTTTAGAATAATGCCCTACTCGATATAAAGCGAGGCCTTCCTGTAAACTTTTACCTGAAGCAAAAGAACTTGCAAATAGAAAAACGACGAAACTTAAAATAAATATCCGCATAAATATTTTATCGGTCAGTTTTTGTTTTTATTGAGTAACTTTTAAAATCTTTTATCAAAGTTAATAAGTCCGATGTTACTTACCTTTTTATGTTTTTTATTTACTGTTAAAACAAAATTTTCATAAATATAAAAATCATATTTGTCATCAATTTTTTCAATTTCATGAGGTTCTTTAATTGTTTTCAGGATATTTGAGGATTCCGCATCAGTGGGCACAAGACTTATCCATGTTAAAATTCCATTCTCAAAACGTAACACAGCCTGCTGGTAGAATTGACTGGCTCCTTCAAGTTCTTCAACCATGGTATATGTGGAATTAACGTCAAATTCTCCTTCCATATACGGGAGCAGGTCAGGATAACTCTGGGTAAACTCACTTTCAACCGTTAAGCCGGGTTTAAGTTTTGGAAATGTTTCGAAAAACTTTTGTGTAGGCGTATCCAGGATTTTATTTCTAAGGGTTTTATTAATTACAGATTGTTGTGTGGTGAAAAAAGAAATACTGCGTGCATTCGTGCTTTTTTTATCTACGGCAACGCTGTAATTATCATAATTATAATAATCCAGTGTAGTGCTGTATTTTGTATCGATGTATTTGGGGAAACCGTATATAGTTATAAATTCATTCACATTAATTTGTTTGCTCAGAACAAATTCAATCCAGTCCAGGGTTTTGTTCCTGAAACCTACGTTTATTTCATTAAAATCGTTCAGGTTATAAGGTTGTGTGGTGATTATTGATACATTTTTTTCTGCATCAAATGATTTAACCTCAGGGCATAACTTTTTGAATTCATCCAGGGTTGTTTTCTGGAATTTAAGTTTTTCAGGCGAATAAACACTTGCATTTTTCCAGTCAGGCAGCTTGTCAGGGAAGACATACGCACTGGAAAAGATCAAGATTAAAAACAAATAGAATATTGAAATTATTTTTTTCATATTTATTATTATGCCTGTTTTCTGCAAATTTACAAAACCATCAAAACAATGAATTTTTGAGAGTTAAATTTAATTTTTACGTGTTTTATATATTTAGCATGACATAAGGGAAGTTAAGTATGATTTCAGCGGTAAGACCTTCATTACCTCTATCTATAGCGATTGTTGATGATTATGATTGTAAAGATATTGATGTGAACGGGGATTTTTGTCCTGATATAACACATGGTGAAGATACAGAAACCACGTTAACAAGTAATTTAAGGGTTAATCATGTAATAAGAAGGTTTTCCATTCCTTGCAACTCAGGAAATGAAAAGCTTGTTGATAATACTCTATTACAAACGTTTAATGAGTTGGAAAGCCCTGAGAATAAAGATATTAAATATGTTAATATGTCGCTTGCTGAGGAAATAAGATTTGATAAGCTTAAAAGAAAATATGATAAATACCTTAAGGATAATAATTTACCTGGTGAGGAACTAACGCCGGATAATATAGTTAAGAATAGAAAAACGGTCATAGATGTGTTTGGAGAAAAAGTTAAACCGGCTTTAAAATCAATAATTCAAAAATTAGAAAATGTTGCGAAAACTAAGAATATATTTATTGCACAGCATAATATATATACCAAGGATTCTTTAGAGTTTGTGGACTCTGAACCATTTGCCAAGGGAATAATAAGTGTTGGATCTGAAACACAAAAGCGTCAAAGACCGGAATTTAACTTCCCGGGCACAACTTATATTTATGCTAAAGGTAATTATAAAACAACTCCGGTTCTGAAAAACGGTACAGTTATCGGCTTTGACAGAACAGAAGATGGGAAAATGGATATACCAATATCAAAAATAACCGGCCATGAAATAATCGAACAGTTTGCTGGTTCTTGCATAAAAGAAGGCGCTAATATTAAAGATGTAGAAGCAACAGATGTTGATTATGAAAGACTGAAACAATATATAGATGGAACACAACCAGGTAAAGAAAAAGAATATTTAAGTGCCAAATTATTTTCTATAGATAAATTACATGAGAAGGGAATAATGTGGAAACAGGAATCCCTGGTTAAAAAAGGGACTCATCTTGATTTAAATACTGTTTTAACTTTTTCTGACAGTATGAGTGCTGCATACAGTGGTAAAGAAGTCACAAATCCGTCATTGGTATTTAAGGTAAAAAAGAATGGAAAAGTTGTATACAATCCTTGTGGGAAAAAGGGTGTTATTAGTGAAATAGATGCAACTTCTCTGGCGACACCTACGGCACTGGCGCAGCACATAAATAAACTGTACGCCTAGATTACTTCTTAAATAACTTCCTGATATCGTCCATAACCTGCTTGTTTTTGGTTGGGTTTTTAGCTTCGCTTATTGCTCTTGCTTTTGATATTTTTGAGGAGTCTTCAAGGTGCTTTATTTTGTCCTTGATTTGCTGGGCATTTTTGTATTCACGGCCTTTTAGCCTTAAAAAAGTTTCGTATGATTCCTTGGCTTCTTTGAAATCATCCATTATTTCAAAAATCTGGGCCAGGTTATAATAAATATCCGCATTGTCCGGCTCAAACCGGATAACCCTTCTAAGCTCCACAACAGCTTCCTGGTATCGCTTCATTTCAAATAAAGCAAGACCAAGATTATGTTTATATTCAGGGTTGTAGAAGTCAATTGTGCCGGCCTTTCTGTAGAAACTCACTGCGTTTTCCAGGTTTCCTTCTGCCTGGTACATAAGTCCGATTTCATTCAGGAAAACAGCATTTTCAGGTTCAAGCGTTGCTGCCACCTTAATATTATTTATTGCTTCGTCAAGATTACCTAGTTCTCTGTTAATAAGGCCCTTTTGATAATAAGCATCAGGCAGGTTCTTATTATATGAAGTTGCCTTATTGAAAAACTCTATTGCGTCCTCAATTTGCCCCAATTTTGAATAATAAATCCCTAACCCATAATGTGCTTCAGCAAATTTATCATTATTATTCAGGGCTAATTCAAAATAATTCCGAGCTTTTTCAAGTTCATTCTTTCCTAAAAGTATTATTCCAACAGCATAACAAGCATCAATCAACTCTGAATTCAGGTCAATAGCTTTTTCATAAGCTTCAATTGCTTTATCTTTTAACCCGATTGTCTGGTATATGGAAGCCAGGTTGTACCAGTTTATAGGATCATTACTGTTTATATCTAATGATTTTACAAAACACTCAATTGCTTCCTTGAATTTTTCCGTCGCAGTATAAATCGAACCCAGCACAGAATAAGCCTGAGCATAAGATGGATTAAGCTGTATAGTTTTATTTAGTTCAGCTTCAGCCAGTTCATAATCTTTATTTTTGTAATATATGTAGCCTAGAGCATACCTGATTTCGGGGTTATCAGGATTAAGACTTGCTGCGCATTTAAATTCATTTAAAGCTTCTTCTGTCCAACCAAGAAAACCGTATGCAAGTCCCAGGTTACTGTATGCGTTAATGTTTCCGGGTTCAAACGTGATTACATATTTGAGTTCGGGTATGGCTTTTTCATATTTTTCCTGTTCAATATAGGTTAATCCAAGGTAATAATGTGCTTTAACACTGTCAAAATTTATATCCAGGACTTTTTTAAATTCCATTTCAGCATTTTCACAATCATTGCTGTTTAAATGCAGAATTCCAAGACCTAAACGAGCTTCATAATTTTCAGAATTACTGTTAATAGCCATTTTGTAGTGATGTTTAGCCTGTTCAATGTCCCCTTTTTTTTCAAAGTTCATGGCAAGAAGCATATATCCTTTATCCAGGCCAGGGTAATCACGCAGTATTTTTTCTATCAGGTTGAGAGATTTTTCATAATCATTTGTTGCTATATAAAGAATAGCGAGATTCTGGGCTATATCAATGTCATATTTGCTTGCTTCGTGAGCTTTTTCCATATATTCAACAGCTTTACCAAGCTTTTTAGTAAGCTCATAGGATTTGGAAATACCCAGCAAAGCCAGTACATAATCAGGTTTTTTGCTGAGAGAGCTTTCATAAAAGATTATTGCCCTTTCAAAATCACTCGTGCAAAAACATGCATCAGCTACTTTTTCCAGGACTTCATAACTGTGAGGGTTTATAAAGAGTGCTCTTTTATAGATTTGTATTGCATTTTCATATTCCTTTTCCCGCTTTGAATTATCTCCAGCAGTTACTAATGCTTCAAAATCAGTCACGGTTAACCTCTATTTTCCTGTTTGTAATTGGGCAATATGAAATATGCTTCAATTTTATTACATTGTTACTTCCAAGACAAACCTCATTATCTTTCCTGTAGAATTCACATATAAGGCAATCATCGTAATCCATAAATTCGATACGTTCTTTCCGCCGTTTTTTTGCGTATTCCTGAAGGGAAAGTATCTTTTTCACACGTCTTTTCATACCAGCATTATATATTAGGGCTATTACCCGGGCAATTTTGTTAAGGAGAGTTAAAGATCTGGTGGGCTGAAGCCCACCCTATATTGGCTAAAAATAATAATTGCAACAACAACTGTTGCAATAACAAATAAATATTTTTATTAAACCTGATAAAGCTGCTCCATGTCATACCTGTCTAAATAACCTTTTAAAAGGTATCCAATAATAATTGAGCAGGAAACTATATCTTTTTCCGCAAGCGTTGTCTTGTTTTTTACTTTTGAGATTAATTCAGCATAATTATTTATTACATAAAGCATCTGAACATCTACTCTGTCAAACATTATATCCATCATTTTCTGCGGATTTTCAAGGCTTTTTAGGAATTCTTCAGCTGCTTGTACCCTGTTCATTGATTATTACCTTTATATACTATGTTCACAGTATATCGGTGTGCCTAGCTATACACAATTAACCAGGTAATTAATCCGTGCAGGTTATTTATGCCTTTTTAGCTTGCTTATATTTATCATTAAGCCATATAAAACCTATTACTTTTTTATCCAGTGGTGTTTTAACCACAGGAGCATATTTATTATTAAGGTACTTCATAACCGAAAAAGCGTGCTCCGCCTGGGTTTCCGGATAAAATACCAGCGGCATAGTGCTTTTGTTGATTATATCCTTAACTTTTATGTTTTTTAAGGAATCAAATATATTCCCAAAAACAAAAAAGTTCTTTTTGATGTACTCCTTAACATTTTCCCTTTTCAGTTGACTTACAAGTAAAAAGTCTTCACTAACCACTGATATATTATCAATGTTGAACTTTTTCATATGTTCAATAACTTTCAATAAATCATCATTTTCGTATACGTATAACGATGAATTACTGACAAAATCTGCCACCATAGTTTTACTCATGCCTAATTATTCTCCCTTGGTCCGATGATCTCTTCTAAATAATTCTTACATTTCTTTTTATAAGATATCTTAATGTATATAGTTAAAATATTATCAAGTCACTTACCTAAGTTACTAATATTAGGTTTGTTGATTAACCTTTAGAGTATTCATTTAATTCTTGAATAAAATCCTCGAAAGTACAACTAATAATAGGTGAAGTGTCATCTTTTTGCAGAAAGATATTTGTTATTCCAGCCTGTATAATAAATCTTTTACACAATATACACACTTGATTGTGGCCAAATATATAAATGGCTCCATCCCTACATAGACTCTCGCCTGCTTGTATAATTGCGTTCATCTCGGCATGGATAGATTGACAAGTTTCATATTTAGTTCCGGATGGAATATTGTGGTCAAGTCTGTAACATGTACCCTTTTCAAGGCATGATGTGACGCCGGTCGGTGTCCCATTGTACCCGGTGGATTTTATTTTGTTATTAGAGTCAACTATTATTGCCCCGACTTGTGCTCTTATGCAATTAGACCTGATAGCAGCCTGTTTTGCCAACCCCATAAAATATTCTTGAAAACTTGGTCTCATAGATAAATTATATCATTTCTATAATAAAATACAGATATGAATTTAAAAAAGAAAATATTTTCTGTAGTTATTTTTATATTTATTGTAGCCCTTGCTATCTGGTTTTTTACGGGAGGCGTACCTTGCATTGCACTTGAGATTCACAAGCAGGACGCGATAAAAGGCGTTTCTGTAACAGGAAGAGTTGCGACAACCGAAGATGTACAGGTTACGCCAGAAGTAACAGCAACAATAGAAAAAATACTTGTAAAGACTGAGCAAGAAGTTGAAAAAGGTCAGGAGCTGGCTTATCTTAATAAGGACGAAATATTAGGGCAACTATCAACAGCCGAGGCTAGAGTAAGTGTTGCCCGTGCCACACTTGCAAGAACCCGGATAGAATATCAGGATGCACTTTCTGATGAAAAACGATATAAAAAACTTTTTGAAATAGGTGCTGTGAGCAAGAGAGCACTTGAAGAAAGGACGCTCCGCAGAGAGCAGCTTAAAGAAACTATAATACAGACTCAAAATGAAATTGAGGCAGCTCAGGGACAATTATCAACTACAAGGGAGCAATTTGATAACTATACAGTTAGAGCTCCGATTTCCGGCATTATTACTGAAAAACTTGTAAGTACAGGGGATATTGTTTCACCTCAGCAAAATCTTTTCCGGCTTGTAGGGCCAGAATTTATTTTCCTGGGCGTGGATGTTGAAGAAAATGAACTTGATTCAATAAAGCTGGGACAAGACGCGCTTGTAATATTCGACGCATACCCTGACAGGGTTTTTAGGCAAAAAGTAATTAGAATAGCCCGCGAGGTTGACTTTGTCACAGGCACTTTTATTGTAAGAATAAGAAGGCCAGAGGTAAAGGATGTAAAAATTCTGGTGGGAATGACGCTGGACGCTACCATAATACTTGAAGAGTACAAAAACGTGATGATTATTCCGTCTGATTTTGTAACGCAGGAAAATAACAAAACATTTGTATTTAAAAAAGTTAATTATTTTGCCAGAAAAACAGAGATCAAAACAAAGCAATTTGATAATAACAGGGTTCTCGTTGAAAAAGGGTTAGACGAAGGAGATGTTATCCTTAAGAGGATTGGAACAGGAAAGCTTAAGGACAATACAAAAATTAAGGTTGAGGAATTTCGAGAAAAATGAAATTCTACGAACTATTTATAGCCTCTCGCTACATTACTTCCAACTTGCGGCAGTCAATTATTATTACTGCTGCAATGAGTATCGGAGTAACGCTGATAATCTGGATTCCATCCATTAACCTGTCATTTTTCGGTGATTTAATAGATAAATCAGTGGAAAGTGCGCCGCATATAAGGATAACTAAGGAAGTTGATACATTTGAAAGAAACAAATCCACACTTGATACGCTTTTTGTGGACAGGTCGCTTTTACTTGAAGATCAGGTTTTAACCAGGAAAAGAAACATTAAAACATACAGGGAAGTGATGAACCAGATCAAAGATGTCGAGCAAATTATTGCTATGGCGCCGTTCGTAGAACAACAGGGCTTTATAATAAGGGGGGCAGAGGAAAGAGGCGCGCAAATCCGTGGAATTATACCGGAAATGGAACTTGAAGTAGTTGATATTGAAGAAGATATTATAAAAGGAAGGATAAGAAACCTTGGAATAAACGATATAGTAATAGGAATAACACTTGCAGAGAAACTGAATGTGGGATTAGGCGACAGAGTAACTGTAGCAGGCCCCAGAGGAGAAACAAAAAATTTAAAAGTCATAGGCATTATCTCTACCGGTTTAAGAAATCGGGATGAATTCCAGGCTTATGTCAGTTTAAAAACAGGCCAGCAAATATTTGAACTTGGCAATGACGTGAATGGTATAGGCATAAAGGTCGAAGATATTTATCAGGCAGAAAATATTGCGCAGGAATTGCATAAAATAACCGGGCTAAAGGCAGATAGCTGGATGGAGGAAAATAGGCAGATATTGGATCAGATAAACAGGTTCAGGCTTATTATCACGTTTATTAACTTTCTTATTATATCCTCTGCTGCATCAAGCATCACCAGCGTATTTTCCATGCTTATTGCTTCTAAATCAAGAGAAATAGGTATTTTAAAGTCAATGGGGGCAAAAAGCTTATCAATAATGTCGCTTTTTGTTACGCAGGCTGCTGTCCTTAGCCTTATAGCTTATTTTGTAGGTCTTTTAGGAGCTAAGCTTCTTCTTATGTGGTATGCGGGGCTTATTGAACAGGCAGGCGAAACTTTTTTAACTTCCGGGGTTCCTGAATTCAAGATTAGTCCGTATTATGCGACTCTGGCATTCTTCTATTCGCTAATCACCAGCATATTAGCTAGTATCATACCATCGTATCAGGCCGCAAAACTTAATCCAGTGGAGGCTATAAATGCCTGAATTTTCAAAAATATTGTAATACTTTTTTATAAACTTATTGACTTCATCTTTTGTTTGTTTTATATATATGGATATAAGGTAGATATAAAAAATGAGGTAGTATATGGAACAAGTTAGTTTTGGAACAAATATTAACGTAAGTGATGAAGTTAAAGCCCTTTTTAATTACGCAAGGAATGAGATTAAAGAGGTTAAAAAAGTAACCAGGTTTATAGAAAAAGCCAAAAAGGATGGTATACCCTATGATATGGAGATTAAAACCGATGAACTTCATGGTAATAGGTTTTTAAGTGGAACAATAACTAACCCAGAAACTATTAATTCACATTACAAATATGCATATTCAGGCAAGAATAATGGGTTAGAAACAGACCCCTCTCGTTTAGATAAATTAGTAACAAGATTCCCGATTCTGCAAGTTATTCGTAAGCCAAGCATTAAAAACAATGCGATGGGACTCGACAGACCATTTGAAAGAATTAAGCAAATTTACAAAAATATGTTAGGAATACATAAGGATCAAACTAGATTTGAAGCTTATCGGGCTAAAGAAGCACAAAGGGAAGCAAAAGTAAAAGAATTATGGGGTTAGAATAGGGTAAACATCCTAAAGCGTCAATCTGAGCCGTGATAATTATATGTTAGGTATGGATATAAGCATTGCGAAGGATCTTTCTAATAAACAACTGTAAGCAAGAATCCAAAAATAGGCTGTATGTTGTTATTTGGTAAGATCTTTCGCATCGCTTTTATTCCACGATTATAGCATCTATTTTATGGCTCAGATGACAACAGTCTTTATCCGCCAAACTCTACTAACTTCTTAATTTTATCTAAAATTAATCATACAAGGATGACCCTTTAGTTGAAATTTTAATGAACTTGCCCTGTATACTCTATAAACTTGATAGACAATATAAAAAATTATGATATTATAATAAACATATGGTAAGGTTATCTGTAAAGGCCGAATACGCTTGTCTTGCCCTGGCATATCTTTCAAAAAATTATGATAAAGACTGGGTAAGAATTGAAGAAATAGCTGATTCTCAAGATATTCCACAAAAATTTCTTGAGCAAATACTACTTTTGCTTAAACAGGCAGGTTACTTAAAAAGTAGGCGAGGCTCAAACGGTGGATATGCGCTTGCGAAACCGCCTGATTGTATACGTATTGCAGACATAGTAAGGCTAATAAGCGGTCCTCTCGCGCCAGTTAATTCAGTAAGCAAGTATTTTTACGAAAAAACACCCACAGAGAAGAATAGTAAGCTAACCGCACTGTTTAAGGACATAAGGGACTATACTGCCTGGAAACTTGAGAATACATATTTTTCAGATATGACATAATTAACAATCTAAAAATTTTTGAAGCTATTGTCTACTAAGTCAATATAGTTAATTGGGAAAGGAGTTGTAAAAATGGATTTTACTATTTTGGGGTTTATTATAGTTGGGTTTGTTGCTCAATTGCTAGATGGATGCCTTGGTATGGCCTACGGTGTAATCTCAACAACGTTTTTAACCGGGATTGGCATACCTGCAGCGGCTGCCAGTGCAAGTGTGCATACCTCGGAAATATTCACCACGGCAGTTTCAGGGTTCTCACATTTCAAGTTTGAAAATATTGATAAAGAACTGGTAAAGAAGCTTTTAATCCCTGGAGTAATAGGTGGAATAATCGGGGCATACATACTAACAGCAGTTCCCGGGGATAAAATAAAGCCATTTGTAACAGTATATTTGTTGATTATGGGGATAGTAATTGTTGCAAAAGCCTTTAAAAATCAGGTGCCAAAAGAAGTAAAAACAAAAATAGTGCCATTGGGATTTATTGGTGGGTTCTTTGATGCAATTGGAGGTGGCGGATGGGGGCCTATTGTTACTTCTACTCTTGTAGCAAGGGGAAATTGTCCTAGATATACTATTGGTTCGGTTAATTTTTCCGAATTTTTTGTTACTGTTGCACAGTCCGTTACTTTTTTCCTCACAATAGGTCTAACCCACTGGAAAATTATACTTGGCCTTCTGCTTGGCGGGGTTGTGGCTGCGCCTTTTGCTGCTTTTTCCTGCAAAAAATTACCGCATAAACCGCTTATGGTGCTGGTCGGTTTATTGATAATCATTCTTAATTTAAGAACTCTTATAATATTGTATATTTAAACCAAAAGAAAAACAGCAGACTTGCGCCTGCTGATTAATTACCTAGCTATATCGTAGCTATATCTCGCTGTTTAGTTTTGTTCAGATTCTTTTGTTCTTAAATGGTTTGCAACTAATAAAGCAGCAGCGATACCAGCAGCAATTTTAATAGTTTTAAGTTGTGGAGTAGCTTTTAAAACTAATTCTTTCGCCATACCAGCTCCTTTAACCATTTGTTTAATTACAGGCTTAGAAGCTAAATATTTTGTAGCTTTTGTTAAACCTGATTTTGCTGTTGATGCAGCATCTAACATTTTTATTGAATACTTCTTTGTGGCTAAATTATGTGCAAAACTTAGTACTTTTTCTGATCTCACCATCTTATCGACAGCCATTGCACCTAACCCTACTGCAGCTACTTCTCCTGCAACAATAGCCCTTTTTTTTGTTTTTTCTGAAAACTGAGGCATTGTTAAATTAACCTGTAACTTTTCCATATAATTCTCCTTTACTGAGATGATCTACCTATTATTTTTTTCCTTCCAATTGTTTAAATGCTGATGAAAAAAAAAGTTGACACTTTACAAATAAATATTTAACAAAACTTAACAATAATGTTAGAATTCCAGTAGGAGATTAAAAATGAGACCAAAATTTAAAATATTAATCTGCGCATCTGAAGTTGTACCGTTTGCAAAAACAGGCGGACTTGCTGATGTAGCAGGTAGCCTGCCAAAAGAACTCAAAAAACTGGGCCATGATGTTAGAGTTGTAATGCCTAGATATTGGGAAATTGACAAGGAAAAATACGGATTAAAACCTGTACCCGACCCTCTCGGTGTACCAATGGGCGTTATCGGGGAAATGTGGTGCGGTGTTCTTGAAGGGAAAATTCCGGGAACTGACGTGCCGGTTTATTTTATTGAACATGAACACTACTATGGCAGGAAAAACCTGTACAATGACGATAGCGGCCAGGGATTTATGGATAATGATAACAGGTTTGTGTTTTTATCACGCGCCTGCCTGCAATTATGCAAAAAAATCGGGTTTTATCCTGATGTAATTCATGCCAACGACTGGCAAACAGCAGCAATACCTGTACTTCTAAATACTGCATATAGGCATGATCCTGTCGGTAACGCAGCCAGCGTCCTCACAATCCATAACATGCAACACCAGGGCAGTTTTTATGAAGGATTAATGGATGTACTCGGAATCGGTTGGAAGCATTATAATTTCCTGGAACTTGAATTCAACGATCAGGTTAATCTCTTAAAAGGTGGAATCCTTCATTCAACGCATATAACAACTGTGAGTGATGGATATGCAAAAGAAATCCAGAGCCATGAACATGGTTGGGGACTTGATGGAGTAGTAAGAGATAGAGCGGGCAACCTTTATGGCATACTAAACGGCTGTGACTACGATGAATGGAACCCCGAAACCGATAAACACATCATTAAAAACTATTCCGCAAGTGACCTCTCAGGCAAACTCGAATGCAAACGTGACCTGCAAAGAACTTTTGGCTTGCCTGTAAGAGATGATATACCGCTTTTTGGCATAGTAACACGGCTTGTAAGACAAAAAGGGGTGGATATACTTGCAGAAGCTTTATATAAGCTAATGGGTCTCGATGCTCAATTCGTACTCCTCGGCACCGGCGAAGTGTGGTCGCATTTTTATTTCGGCGGCGCACCAGGAATGTTCCCTGAAAAAGTTGGTGTTAACATTGGTTTTAGTAACGAATTGGCACACAAAATCGAGGCTGGTTCTGACTTTTTCCTCATGCCGTCAAGATTCGAGCCATGCGGTTTGAACCAGATGTACAGCCTGAGGTATGGTACTTTGCCAATTGTACGAGCAGTAGGCGGTTTAAATGACACTGTTGAGAACTTTAATGAGCAAACACTTGAAGGGAACGGTTTTAAATTCCATGACCTGACCCCTAATGCCTTGTTTGATACAGTCGGCTGGGCAACATACACTTATTATCATAATAAACCTGCAATGAAAAAGCTTATTCAGAACGCCATGAACAAGCGCTTCACATGGGAGGACGCAGCAAGGAAGTACGATGATGTTTATTATCTTGCTGTACGCAACAGGCGCAACATTTATATTTAACTTATTGACTTCTTTCCATGGTTGTACTAAATCTAATAGATATAAGTTAGATATAGGGAATGAGGTAGGATATGGAACAAGTCAAACAAGTCAGCTTTGGAACAAACATAGTAATTCTTAAAAAAATTAGAAGGCTTCCTGGATATGCACAAGACGCCATGAAAATAACTGCATTGCAAAGAAGGGCTAAAGCTGATGGTATAGATTTAAAAATGAAGGCTGATTTATATAGTGGTGAAACAAAAGGCAAAAGAAGAGCATATATAGCTGCAGAAGTTATTCATCCTGAAGGAAAATTTAAAAAATTTGTATACCCTGGTAAGGATAATAGAATGGTAGAAAACCCATCATTTATGGATAGGGTAGCACTGCTATTTCCTAAACTGCAGGAATTTCACAAACCTTCACTGGAAAACAATCCATACGGAACGAATAGAGTATTTGAAAGAATCGAACACCTTTATAATAAAGTGAAAAATTTTGCTGCAAAAAAAGACGACGAAAAAAGAATGATGGAAATGCTAAAAAATACAGTAGTTATCCCGCACCCACGCCGCACTGAACCTTTTATATAAAATTGTAGGGGCAGACCCATGTGTCTGCCCTAATTTGTGTTTATAATCCCTACTCAAACTGCTTAATCACATCATTAAGCGTGTAATTAGCCGGGTTCCCTATCTCATTCATGGACAATTCCCTGATGTGCTCGAGCTTGTCATGCAGCGTGGGTCTTTGAATATCGTAAAATATACCCATATACAGCGGCTCCTGCGTTAACGCATAGCTCATACTCAGTATTCTATCTTTTGTATCGTGGTTTTCAGGCAACTGCTTGATTCTTTTCCTGCATGATTCATAAGTTACCTTGTGGTTATACTGCGTACATGGCGATAAAACGTGCACAAAAGAAAATCCTCTGTGCTGAATTGCCTTGACTATAATGTCTTTAAGCTGTTCTTCATCTTCGCAATACCCTCTTGCTATAAAAGAAGTGTTAAACGACAGCGCCATCAATACCGGGTTTATCCTGTCCTCAATGACCTCATATGGGTTGATTTTGGTTAAAAGGTCCTCGTGCGAAGTCGGGGAATTCTGGCCTTTTGTCATCCCATAGATTTCATTATCCATAACAATGTATGTAATATCAGGATTTTTCCTGGATGCGTGTATGAAGTGATTTCCTCCAATACTGAAAGCATCACCATCCCCACCAACAGATATAACTGTTCTTTCCTTATTAGCTACTTTTATTCCGATAGCAGCAGGTAAAGCCCTTCCGTGCACAGTATGAAAACCGTAACAGTTGGTATAAAAAGGCAACCTGCTGGCGCATCCCACACCTGATGTCATTACCATATCGTGCGGCTCAACTCCGGTCACTGCCATCGCCGCTGTCAAAGCATCAAGAACCTTGTAATCCCCGCAGTCCTGACACCATGAAGGGTTTGTCTTACTTCTATATGATTGTGCTGTCTTGGTTAACATATTATTTTCCTTACTGATGGGTCGTGAACTTTAAGTACTGACCTTTGATTATCTGGTCAATTTTAGTTGTTATCTCGTTGGTAGTGAACGGTTCGCCGTTATATTTCATAAGATTGTGTATCTGTAGATTTTTATTCATACATGTACATCTGTAAACGATAGTATTAGCGAATTGTGCGCAATAATTCCGCTCAACTATAAGCAGAATGTCTTTATTGTCCAGAAAATCATTTATCCACTTTGTTGGGAAAGGATAAATAATCCTCGGGTAAAGTGCCTGAATATTATATCCCTGCTTTTCAGCCAGATCAATCGCTTCCAGTACCGGCCCTGATGTGCTGCCCCAGCTGATAATCCCAAACCTCGCGTCATCACTGCCGTACTTTCTTGCTGCAAGAAACTCTGACTGTGCAGTATCAAGCTTTTTAAACCTTTTTTCAGTCATTGTAGCGTGTATTTGCGGTTTGCTGGATGGTGCACAGTCCTCAGTATGTTCCAGCCCGGTTGCAATGTATGCTCCGCCTTTTTGGCCTGGGGTAGAGATAGGTGAAATACCTGTGTAAGTTTTTGTATACCTGGAATAAGGTACATTAACATCTATTGTGTCTGGCTTTAGCCTGTCAATCACCTCTATGTCTTCAATATTAAACGCATCAATACATTCCCGCCGCTCCCCAAGCGAAACATCTGAAAGGATTATAACAGGGACCTGATATTTTTCAGCATAGTTAAATGCTTTAACAGTCTGATAAAAGCTGTCTTCAACGTTTATTGGTGCAAGCACTATCTTTGGCGTGTCGCCGTGCGTTCCATAAATAGCAAGATTCAAATCAGACTGTTCTGTCTTGGTAGGCATGCCCGTACTTGGCCCGCCTCTTTGAACATCCACAATAACAATAGGTAATTCAGCCATGGACGCCAAACCTATAGCTTCGGACATAAGTGATAACCCCGGCCCGCTAGTTGCTGTCATAGCCTTAACGCCAGAAAACGATGCCCCTAAAGCCTCAGTTATAGCTGCAATCTCATCTTCGCACTGTATAACATTTCCGCCCAGTCGTGGTAACTCTTTTGCCAGAAACTCCATAATTTCTGTAGCCGGCGTAATAGGGTAGCCTGAATAAAATTTGCACCCTGCAACAAGCGCGCCGAGTGCCATAGCCTCACATCCGCTTAAAATTAGTTTCTTGCCGGATTTTTCTATGGCAAGGTTTTCCAGAAACGCTTTCTGTGGAATGTTCTGCCTTGCCCACGTGTACGCTTTTTCAAAGGCCTGAACATTCTGCTCAATTACTTCTTCACCTTTGGTTTCATATTTTTTTCTAATATCAGACTTGATTTCGTCCTTTATGTCTATGTTTGGCATTAAACCTGACAATATTCCCAGCGCCACCATATTTTTAGACCGTTCTGTGGCAAATTCTTTTGACAAATTTGTCATAGGAATAAAGTATTTAGTGACGTTCTGGAATTCTTCAAACTGGGCATTGTTTTCTGACGAGTCAAAAATCATTACCCCGCCTGTTTTAAGGCTTGAGATATTATCCCTGAGGAATTTTTCATTAAACGCAATCAAAACATCCACGTCATCTGCCGGGGTCAGGATTTTCTTAGAACTTATCCTGAGCTGGTAAAGGCTCTGGTCAACCCCTCTGATTTCTGTTGGAAATGACCTGTAAGTACTGACATACCTGCCGCTCCTTGCCGCTGCAAGGGTTAAGATATCCCCTGAGCTTATAACGCCGTCCCCTGGTGAACCTACTATTCTTATTACTAATTCGCCCATGTTTATAATGACCTTCTATATATTGATATTATATCTTTTTTTGTTAAATTTTTAAAACTGCCTGTACGGCCTCTTCTAACCACATTCTCCGCAAATTGTTCAAAATACTGTCCGTCAATACTTACTTTTGTGAGTGTATCAGGTAAATTTAAACTGTTAAAGAATTCTCTTGTTTTGATTATCGAGGTTTTGGCTTCACTTGCTGATAATCCCCAAACATTAACAGTATATTCCTCAAATTTCCACTTTCTTGTTTCGTCAAAAACCTGCTCCATCCAGTTAGGAAAAAGTATAGCCAGTGCTATCCCGTGTGTCAGGTCATAATTTGCTGATAGCTCATGCGCAATCATATGCGAAGCCCAATCAGTGTCTTTGCCGCAACTAAGTATACCGTTTAAGGCAATATTAGACGCCCACATTATTTCTGCCCTGGCTTCATAATTTTCAGGCTCATTTAGAAGCACTGGCCCAAATTTAATGCAGGTTTTCATGACGCTTTCCGCCATCCGATCAGTTAGATATGAGTCTTTTGTAGGAGAAAAATATTGCTCAAAAGCATGCGCCATCGTATCCGCAATTCCGGCAGCAGTCTGTTTTTCGGGAAGTGTATATGTATATTTTGGGTCAAGTATGGCAAATTGCGGTTTCAGCTCATCCCGCCTCAACCCGAGCTTTTCCTTTGTTAATTCATTGGTAATAATGGAGTTTTTGTTGGATTCCGATCCCGTAGCGGCAATAGTCAAAATACATCCGGTATTTAACGCGCCGGTGAACTTGCTATTATCAAGGAAAAGTTCCCACACATCGCCCTGGTAAACCACACCCGCTGCTATCGCCTTGGCCGCGTCAATCACTGACCCTCCGCCAAGTGCGAGTATGAATTCTACGTTATTTTTCCGGCAAATTTCGATCCCCTGATAAACTGAATCCAGGGTAGGGTTAGGTTTTACACCTGATAACTCGAAAATTTCGATACCTTCAAGCTCTTTAACTACCTCATCGTAAATACCGAACTTTTTAACGCTTCCCGAGCCGGTAACGAGTAAAACTCTGCTATAGGGCTTCATTTCTTGCCGAAGATTACTTATACAGCCCCCCCCGAAATAGATTTGCGTTTTTAATGAAAATGAAAAGTTAATCATAATGACAATATACTAGTCCTCTGTATAATCAAAAGTAAACGCAAAAGTAAACGTTTTTTAACAAAACTTAATATTTGAATAAAATTATCACAAAAAATAAATTTAATAAGTTTAAAAAAAAATAAAATTAATTTGTCAAAAGTGACAAAATTTAAAGTAAATTAGACAAAAATCGATAAATGTCTTTCCATTTTTAAAATTTATTTATTTAAAAATGGAAGTTTTAAAAAAAGTTAATTTTAATAAATGTAAATTTTTATAATATGCCTATAAAAAATTAGCATTTTTTTTAATTGACAGGTTATTAAAAAGTAGGTTATTGTTTAAATGAGAAATAAATGTAAAGTGTACACTTATAATGAAGACCGTAATGAAAAATTTAATCACAAAACAGAATAATCAGCAGATACAGGCAAATTCCCAGGCCGCATCACAGGCCACAGGGACTCTGCGGGGTAGTTGATATTTTAAAAAATTAAAATTAATAACTAAAAAGCCCGCATAAATTCAAAAAGCGGGCTTTAAATTTTTTATAAAACTAAGACAGGGGCAGATACACAACAAAATGTTAGTCGGACTAAACAATACACCGCATAATAAACAAAGCAAACCCGGAAATAAACCAAATTTCGGGAATGCGGCATTTTTGTCGACTATAAATAACGGTGTGACAAGAGGTTTCCAGTTCCTTCAGGAAAATCCTGCAATAGAGATTAGCGCAATTGACGCTACAACAATGATAATCCCAAGAACAACGTGCGATTATCAGCAGAATCCTGTTTATGGATTGGAAACACTCGCAAGAGAATCCCTTGCAGCAATACCCAACCCATTTTTGCCCGGTATAATTTCCTGGTGGATGCTGAAAAATAGTGGTCATAAAGGATTATACGCAAACAGCACAACTTTAAACAGCTTGCATGAAGCCTGGAAAGTGGCAGAAAAGTCCAACCCAGCCGCATCTAAGCGTGATAAAATACAAAAATACTGGGAAACCATAATAGAAAAAATAACAGCTGTTGTTGGAAAAGACGATAAGGTAAAACTAGATCCCAATTCAGAATCCTATAAACAATTTATAAAGTCCATCACCGATACTACATATAAAGGGTATGAAATAGGTAATAACAAGTCCCATAAGGCATTTTTAAATTCTACTTATGATGCAGGCAAACTGTTTATTGATTCAACCGGTGCTTCTGAAAGATTAACAGTTGGAAAAATTGGGAAAACAGGCGAAGAATTCGGTACATCTATAAGAATGCTGTTACGTGATGGCGCAGAAGCGGTACATCAGGTATTCAAAGAACCTGATGCAGAAGGAACAATCAAGAAATTAAGCAAATTATCTTACAAAAGGGCAGCCTATGGTATTATCCCATCTATTGTCCTTGGTGCCTCATTACAAAAGATCATCACCGGCGTTTCAAAGTTAATCACTGGTAAGGAAGGCTTCACTGGTTACAAAGACTTTACAAAAGAAAATAACAATAATGGTAAAAAAGAAAAAGAAACGGGACTCTTAGGCAAAAAAATCGTTGCTATAGCTGGTATGGCAGGGATGGTGCTGCTTACAACCGGAGCCATAGGCAAGAAGGACATTCTTAGCGTTCAAGGAATAAAAAGTTTTGCTAAAAACTTTGAAATTAAGGACAAATATGCTCATATTGATATTCTAAGAGTTATTTACGGCAGCGTATTAATAGGCAGATTCTCTCAAGCACGTGATGAAGCGGAATTAAAAACCAGTACGATCAGGGATTATTCAGGTTTTATGAATTGGCTTGTACTTGGTCCTTTTGTAGCAAAAGGTGCAGCGACCATGTTTGCTCCTGATCTCTTAAATGGAACTATTAATAAAAAAGATGGTGTATTCAAGATGATTAAGAGCTGGCTCAGTGATGTATCTTTAAAGGCGCCGGATGAGGCGGTCGCCTGGGCAAAGAAATTACCTGGGAAAGAAGAAATTACAAAAGGAAAATGGAATGGTTTCCGGGCATTAGGCCTTTCATGGTCTTTATTTGCCATTGGCATAGGAATGCCGCTCTTCCTCAATAAATATATAATTGATAAAGCAGGTAAAAAACACAGCTATAAACCGGAAACTAAACAGTCTAACTCATTTGGAAGCTTTATACAGAAGAATCCGCCGTCTTTACTTACAACAGCGATGAAAAAAAGTGGAATTCAGTTACCTGGCCTAAATGTTTCATAGCTCCATATAATTATGCCAGCATTCTTTAAAACAGTAAGGTGCTGTGAAATATTAGGCTGGGAAAGCTTTAAGATGCATTCATAAATGTAGGGGCAGACCTGTGTGTCTGCCCTAATAATTTACATTTTATCAACAAAATATATACACAAATATGATGAAAAGTATATAAATAAATGTTATAATAAACTTATATATTTTCATGAGGCAAGAGAAAAATTTTTTATTTAAAAACGTGTAAAATCGTGTAATTTTAAGGGGGCAGAGTATGGTTAGAGAACTTACACCAAAACAGCAGGAAGTTATTTCCAAATTTATTGAAATTGGGAAAGTCGAAGAAGCGTGTAATCAGGCAGGAATTGCAAAGAAAACTTGTTATAACTGGCTGAAAATCCCAGAATTCAAGGAAGAATTAAAACAACAGCAAGAACAGGTTTATGAAGGAACAATCTCCAACATGAAATACTTGTTCTCTAAAGCTGTGGAAACCCAGGAACAACTGCTAAACAGTGAAAATGAAAGAGTAAGGCTAAGGGTGTCATCTTCTATTATTAACAATGCCGTGAAAATCTTTGAACTGGCTAATTTTAA
>Ga0209417_1000236_pt1 | contig 146963 bp, 136 predicted proteins | sample RifGroF2_FD_184002 | JGI IMG/M metagenome (GOLD analysis project Ga0209417, IMG submission 184002) | Groundwater microbial communities from Rifle, Colorado, USA - Groundwater F2 (SPAdes) (version 2) | ecosystem: Environmental > Aquatic > Deep subsurface > Groundwater | place: Rifle, Colorado... | reverse complement strand
GGATGGTTAAAGACTAGTTCTGTGTGGAATGGGAAGACCATCATAATCGAAAGAGCCATTTTAAAGTTCAGGTTCGCCTGCGCTCTTTTTTTGAAATAGGTAATTCGTTTATCGATCTGTTCGTATTTGACGACAGATTCAAAAAAAACATCCGGCCTCGTTGAGAGACCGGATTTTTTAATTTGAACACAGGCCTGACTGGTTTTTGAACCCTGTCAGGCCTTTAAATTTGTCTTAGTTTTCAGCGAGTTAAGTCTTTTCATTATTTCCTGCCAGATCATTTCGTTGAGGCGGCGGGGAATTTCAAACGGATTCAGGAAAATATTCCACATTGTACGTTCAAGAATTCCTGAAACGATTAACAATCCAACTCCAATAATGACCATCACTACCGTTGTTCCATTATCATTTTGAGCACCAAAGAAAGAGATTTTTACTTTAACATTTTGTATATAAGGTACTTAAAAATTATTTTCATTATATACATAAGTTATATATTATATTATATATTTGAAGATCATAATGAAAGTAAAATTAACTAATTGTTCCACCCAAAAATCATTATCCATGAAATGTTTTACTAAGATCAGTTGATTTATCCCTGAAAAGGGTAAAGTTCTCTTTGCTAGTTTTATTCATAGGCCTGTTCATTGCTGGCACATTTATCATGCAATCATGTGAGAAAAACACACTACCCCTTTCATCAGAAAATGGAAAAGTAATTGTGTCGAAAAACTCTGACAATGAATATTTTGCAGATATGAACCTTGGCGATTCTCAATTTACCTACTTTACACAAACGAATACCCTGAAAAGTAGTGGCAGTTCAAGTAGTGTCATACAGTCAAATTTTCAGGTAAAAAAAGACAACGTTGTCATTTATAATACCACATTTGAATTGGACACTACCATAAGGGATTACCGGCTATTGCAACATAAAAAGATTGAGCAGATTGCAAAATCTCTTAACAATAGCCTTACGAAAGAAGATTACGTTTATATATCCACGAACATTGAAACGCTTATTAACGGGATCGTCAAAACCAAGTCATTTAATAAGACCAGTCTGCAATCTATATTCTTTCACCAAGCTATTGTTGATGCAAAAAAGAGGGAAAAACAAACCGGTGTTCTAGAGTGTATTCCCGATCCTTTTTATATTCTTGGCAAATCATTTTACTCAGATATTAAAGATATAAACATTTCAAAGCAAACCGTTCAATCAGTACTAAAATTACATCCAGAGATAAAAGATAACAAAGGGATACCCGAACTTAATGCTTTTTTAAACAATTTAGAAAGTGATAATATTTCGTTTGATAAGATATATTTTTATTCACTGATAAACAACGATATATCCAAGCATTAGATAATATTCCAAATAAAACTGAGCTAAATTCTAAGTTAAAATCGACTCGTAAAATCCAAAACATGCAAAGATTAGAGGTAAGCCCATGTGATTGTTCTTCATGGTGTCCATTGGGTTGTGGGTGTGATTGGGGATGTTGTGGCAATTATAGTGGTTGTTGCTTTGCGGCAAACATTGGTTGTTATCTTCATGATTGGGCATGTACACAATGTTCCGGCAAATGGTGTCTTCCAGGATGTATCCCGGATTGATTTTTCGGGTGAGATTATTTTGTTGTGAAAGAAGCATAAAATTTTGAAATTCACATGAGTGATTAATGTTTATACCATTATCCGTTTCTTTCAGATCCGCAAGAAACGGATAACTAAAACAAAATTATATGAAAACAAAATTATTTTTCTTTATTGGAGTATTGTGTTTAGCTCTTATATCTTATGATTTATACGTAAGATTTTATCTCTCTAATGCTATCATGGCCGGAACAGATGGTACAAATAGAGAAAAATACATGGCGTTACGGGATGAATGGGCTAAAAGATACGGGGATGAAAACTTATACCATTTAACAAATTTTTATGGTATAATCGGTATTAGTATTTTATTGGGGTTTATATCAATGTTGTTTTTCTATTTGATATTAATTTCAACAGAGAAAATACCAATTAAAAGTAAAATGAATATCATAAAGAAGATAATTCTTATCGCACTATTGATTAGTGCATCTATAATCACTTTTTTGAATTTATGGACATTGATGTAAGTTAAAAGCAACTGTCCTTTAAGCAATTATTGTAAGATAATAATGGATTCCATCTCGTAAAAGTGATGGAATCCATTTTCCTTTTTCCCATTTCCCCTTCGACTTAGCTCAGGGCGTGGCTTTTACCTATTTTTAAATAAACTTCTCCCTTTTCTGCAGGTTAAACAATCCGTAGAGAACAAAAAGCAATGTGCCAACTGCCAAAAATATCCTGTTTTTCATGGTAATTTCCTGCCAGATCATTTCGTTGAGGCGGCGGGGAATTTCAAACGGGTTCAGGAAAATATTCCACATCGTGCGTTCGAGAATTCCGGAAATAATTAACAATCCGACTCCAATAATAACCATCACTACAGCTGTTCCATTACCGTTTTTGATGATGGTTGAAAACATGAAAGCCAGCGATCCGAGGAAATAAATCGGGAACATCACCTGGAAACTCAATTCCAGAACCGGTACGGGTGCAAGCAGGAAATAACTCATTAAAGTAAGGCCAATCATCATCAGAAAAACCAGCACAAAAACCAGGATCAATCGCACCAGCCAGACTTTGTAACGGTAATCGGGTATGCCAAAAAGAATTTCGAGAATTCCCGCATCCACGTCGTTTTGGATTCCGAAGGTCATCGGGTAAAAAATAAGCAGGATTCCCGGCATAATCTGCAATCCGTATATAAAACCGTCGTCTATCTGCTCGTTGTCGTAAATATTGGTGATGGCTATAAAAAAGTAGAAAGCGATTGCCGCCAAAACAAACCAGATAAAGCGGTTGCCAAAAATTACTTTCATGTTGTATTGCACCATTTTCAGAAACAAGGTCCAAAAATTGGCGGTACTGATTGATTTCATAATTTTTTATGTTTTTACATTTTGTTTGAACCACATAGACACATAGTTCACATAGTTTTTCCTTTTTTCTTATTTCTATGTGGTCTATGTGGTTTTCATCTTAAGTATCACTGCACTTTTGATTCTCATAGATTTTCATCATTTCAAGTCCTTTATCAGGCACAAATAAGCATCTTCCAAAACCGGATTAGCCATAACAGCATCTTCGGTCGGTTTTTGTTTCGACAGGAAACGCACCCTGATCTGGTCGCCCTGACGCATGTGGTGTGTAACCATTTGTTTATTTCCCATTTTGTCGAAATCGGCAGCCGGTAAATCAAACTGCCAAACCATATCTTTAGCCAGATGTACCATATTCATTGGTGTTCCGTTGTATTTGACCCGTCCCCGGTTAATTACAGCAACCTGGTTACACGAACTCGAAATATCTTCGATAATGTGGGTAGAGAAGATCACAATCCGCTCACGGCTCAGCTCAACCAACAGATTACGGAAACGAATACGTTCGCGCGGGTCAAGTCCGGCGGTTGGTTCGTCAACAACTAATATTTTAGGCAGATGCAGTAGAATTTGTGCAATTCCGATTCGTTGTTTCATCCCTCCGGAATATGAACCGATTTTATCGGCCCGTTTTTCCCACATATGAACAGCTTTCAGTACATATTCAATCCGTTGTTCGCGTTCCGTTTTATCAGTCAGTCCTTTCAGGATAGCCTGATAATCGAGGAAATCCTGAGCTGGCATATTTTCGTATGTTCCGAATTCCTGAGGCAAATAACCAATCAATCCCTGCAACTCTTCGCGTTTTTCCTGGGTATCGATGCCATTGATCCAGATTTTTCCGTAGCTCTGTTCCAGAATACCGCAGATGGTGCGCATCATGGTCGATTTTCCGGCGCCGTTAGGTCCAAGCAAACCAAACATTCCGGTGCCAATGTTGAGTGAAACGCCATTCAGCGCCTTGAACGGCTGATGTTGTTTGCCAATAATTGGTATCTGTTTTACCAAACGAAGCGTTCCCCGGCGTAAAGTTCCAAAGCGACCGGTAATGCGGTCGATATTAATTTTTTCCTGATACAGTTTTTTAGACGTTACTGAAATGGCCAGCGCCAGATACCACAAAACTGCAAAAGTTACCACCAACCCGATAGTTCCGGCAACTTTCCAAACCACGAAAACCTGAACGGCAGGTAAAATCCAGAAAAGGAAGAACTGAACCCAATTGTAGATTTTTAACGGGCGCTTTTTGCCAGTTTTTTCAGCCCTGAAATTCAGGAAGAATCCGAAGGGTTTCCACATGCTTTGAGCAAGTTGGGCAATGGCAACCGAAAGCAGTAACGACCAGAATGCCGAATCCAGATAGATAAAGCTGAAATAGATAAGAAAACCCAACAAAGGCAATTGCCAGACCAGGTAATCGAATTCGCGCAAGCTGTGATATTGTTTTTCGAGACCTTTGCGGTAGCGTATTTTTTTTCCGGAATCCCATTCGCGTGAGAACCTGCTTTCGCGGTCGTATATTTTTACCAGGTTTTGAATGCGGATGTTGAGCGTATCTTCATCGGCAATCAGCTTTGTTCCAGCCTTCCGTAAACTGTTGAGAACAAACCAGGTTGATCCGGGAACCAGAATGATTACCAAAATAAAGTCAAGCATCTGCCACAATCCAGAATCTACTTTGAAGTAGATCAACGCGAATGCGCCGGCCATCAACACAATCTGTATAATTTTAACACGCAGGGTCTGTTCTTTAAACCATTCTATTGAATTCTCCAATCCGGAGTAAAAAGTGGGGATAAATACCAGTGTCAGCATGGTGCTGAGGATCAATCCACCAATAACCACGATGGCAAACGGAGCTCCAATGGCGCTTACGTATTCGGCATCGCCCATTGCCAGCGGCAGCATTCCCACAACGGTTGTAATGGTTGTAATCAAAATCGGACGCACACGCGACAACCCGGCTGTCATTAGTGCGCGTGAACGGCGGAATCCACGGGTACGCAAGATATTGGTATAATCAATCAGAATAATTCCGTTGTTGACAACAACGCCGATCAGAATCAGGAATCCGGTCAGTGTATTGGCGTTAAGCAAACTATTGTTGGTTATTATCAGCGCCAGCAATGAACCAATGGCTGCAAGAGGGATTGAAAATAGCAGGACAACCGGAGTTACCAACGATTCAAACACTGAAGCCATAATCATAAATATCAACAGAATGGCGGCTCCAATCATGAAATAAAATTCCGAAAAATCAGTTTCCTCATGAACCACTTCGGCGGCAACCCCCGACGGCATGTTGTAGTTGGCTACCAATTCGTCAATTTCGTACCGGTAAGCGGCCAAAAGTTCTTTAGAACTGGCTGCCTCGCTCACAAAACGGTAATTTACCTCAATCTGCTTTTCCTGGTTCACCCTATTGATACCAGCAAGTCCGCTGGCATAAACAATTCTCGTAAAATCCTGAAGGTCATGAATTCCACCTTGAGCATCGTTGACCTGCATCGTTTTAAGCTCCTCCATGTTGCGGTCGGTTTTCTCTTCTTCACCTTCCACCAGTTCTTTTTGTGTAATGATGATTTCATACTCGTCAACACCTTGTTTAAACTGAATGTTGGTGGCTATTTCTCTGGAGAATGAATTGATTTCGGACAACACATTGTTGAGCGAAATGTTGTATTCGGTCATCAGCAACGGATTGAAGTACAGGTGTACTTCCGGACGATTATCCGAAATACTCAGATTAACCGACTGAACAGATTCGAGCTGATCGACGAAATACTTCAGATCTTCGCCTACAGCTTGCATTTGTTTGAAATCCTGTCCTTTAATGGTGATTTTCTCTTCGTCGCTTCCAATTCCCATCATCTTCTGGAAACTGGCTCCCATGTTGCGGCTTCCGCCCTGGAAGTTACGGGTGCTCTGCGTTTGTGTAAACGAAATTGATGATGCTTTTACACCTTTGGTCCGGTCGTTAATGTCGGTTTTTACCTGGGCAAAAGTCCGGTCAGCAATTTTTTCAAATTTCTCTTTTAATTTGATCGTTACAACAGCCGACTCTTCTTCAATTTTGCTGATTACATCTTCTTTTTCAGCCAGATCTACCAGTTTTTTTTCTACCTCCTGAACGGTTTGGTCGGTGGTTTCGAGCGAAGAACCCGAAGGCATGGTTACATACAAACGGATTTCCTTATTTTCAACTTCCTGAAGTGAACTGATACTTACAGCCAGACTAATAAAAATGGCAAGAAAGAATAAAACTAATCCTCCGATAATGGTACCGGCCGGATTACGCATACACGATTTCAGGAAAACCAAATAAACCTGGACCATCCTAGAATCGGTAGTAACTTTTTCGTAGAAAATATTTTTGGCAACCTGTCGTTTCAGCAAAGCATACGAAGCCATCGGAACCAGCAACAATGCAACGCTTAGCGAAACGACCAGTGTAGAAATAATGGAAACCCCGACGTTGAATCCAAGCATTTCGGCCATAAAATTAGTGGAGAACAAAAAAGGAAGAAATACGCAAACTGTAGTTAACGTAGCGGCCATTATAGACCGCCAGACTTCGGTGGTTCCCTGCACCACAGCTTGCAATGGGGCATACCCCTTTCCTGCAAGCCGGTAAATATTCTCCAAAACCACCACACTGTTGTCGAGCAACATCCCAATTGCAAGCGCCATCCCAACCAGAGTCAGACTGTTTATGGAGATATCAAAAGCATAAAATAAGTTGAAAGAGGTGAAAACTGAAATGGGAATTGCCAGCGCAATGAACGAAACAATCCGAAAGTTCTTCAGGAAAATCCACAGGACAAAGATAGCCATGATGCCACCTACCAAAGCCAGATTAATAATCTGGTCGATGTTTTCTTCCATCTGGTCGGCTGAGTTGCTGATCTCTGCAATCTCAATTTCTTTGGTCGCCATTTTTTCATTCAGCTTTGCGACAATCTTACGGGTGGCCTGCGAGAGCTCAATCATGTTGGCCTGCGAATCGTTCACCAGCAGAATCGTTACAGCATCTTTCCCGTTTACACGGCTGTATGAAGTTTCTTCTTTTACCCCAAAACGAACTTCAGCCACATCTTTCAACAGAATGGGCCCATTGGCAACTACCAGATTTTCAATATCTTCCACCTTGTCATATTCGGCGGTAACATGCACAAAATATTGCACCGTTTTTTCTTTCAGGTTGCCCACATAAGTTCGTGTGCGGGTATTTTGAGAAAGTACTGAACGAACTTTTCCGGGTGTAATGTGGTAGGCCTCACAGGCTTTGGTATCCAGAATAATTTCGATTGATTTCTGTTTTCCGCCATAAACGTTTACCGCTGCAATGCCGTCGATATTTTCCAGATCGGGTTTTATATCCTGATCAACAATCGTGCGAACCCTGTCAATACCGCCTTCGCCGCGCGCCTGAAGCTCCATAAACTGACTGTTCATTTGTTTCAGATCGACTTTGGCAACGTTGACCCGCACATTTTCGGGCATCGAGGATTGTATCTCGTTCACCTTTTCCTGAAGTTTCAGGTAGGCATATTTGAAATTGACCCCTTTCTGGTAATACACTACAATGGACGACTGCCGTGAATTGACGTTCGACTCGATGGACTCGATGCCTTCCAATGTACCAATGGCTCCTTCGAGTGGAACAACCACCTGGCTTTCCATGTATTCGGGAGCCATTTCGGTAGTCGCACTGGCCTGAACAAACAAAAAAGGAAGTTCGGCATTGGGCAACAATTCAACCGGCAACTGTTTATAGGACACATAACCTAAAACGGTTAGTCCCAAAAACAACATGCTGATCAGTACTTTTCGTTCTATGATGAATTTCATATGCTAGTTTTTTACCACATAGGCACATAGGGCACATAGTTTTTTTCTTTTCTCTATGTGTTCTATATATGCTATGTGGTTTTATGTATTTTGGTTCATATTAATTTATTACTCTTCAGGTAAAGCTCGAAAATGTTCTGTTACAAAAGTTTGTTGACCTTCTTTAAAAATATTCAGGCAGTTAAAATTGATCAATATACCTTTCGGTTTTTTAAGTAACTTCAAATAGGTCAATAATTGAGCTTCGTGAATAGGTAGAAGCTCCTCAACTGTTTTTAATTCAACGATGATCAGATCATTCACCATTAAATCAAATCTAAGTTCACAATCCAAACTTAGACCTCTGAAATCTAAGGGTATAACTTGTTGCCGTGAAATTGAATATCCATTCTGAATTAATAAATGAGCCAGACACTTTTCATAAATGCTTTCCAATAACCCTGGACCGAGTTCTTTATGGACATCAATGGCATATCCAATGATTGCCCGACTCAATAGATTTATTTCTTTTTGTGTCGTCATAGTATTACTGTTGAAATAAGGGCATCAAGACACAACGTTTTAAAAATTCTTTTTCTATGTGTTCTATGTGCCTATGTGGTTCATTTACGCCGGAATCGGTCTTTTACTCCGTCAAAAACATCGAACACGCAAGGAATCACGATTAACGACATCAATGTTGATGTGGTTAATCCGCCTATCACAGCCAATGCCATTGGAGCGCGCAACGAAGCGCTTTCGCCAAATCCAAATGTAAGTGGCAATAAGGCTAAAATGGTGGTCAGCGTGGTCATCAGAATCGGTCGGATACGTTGTTGCCCGGCTTGCTGAATGGCCAAATGACGCGGTACTCCATCTTTTTGGAGTTGCAGAATTCGGTCGACCAGCAGGATCGAGTTATTCACGGCTATCCCAACGAGCATAATGATACCAATGATTGCCATGATATTGAGTGTTTGCCCGAGAATGAAAAAAATCAGGATGGAACCAACTACTGCCACTGGAATGGTCAACAGGATGGTGAACGGGTGCAGTAACGATTCGAATTGAGAAGCCAGTACCATGAAAACCAGAATAATGGATAAAATCATGGCAAAGCTAAGTGCATCCATTGATTCCTGTCTTTTTTCTTCTTCACCGGTTATTTTGATTTTATAATCAGCAGGAAGACTAATGCCCGCGATGGCCTGATTTACTTTTTTAACCATTTTGTCGAGGGCAATATCTTTATCCATGTAAGCGGTAACTTTGCCAATACGGATTTGGTTCCTCCTGAATATTTCTTTGGGTGATGTACCTTCGCGGATATCCGCAATTTCGTTGATGCGGATTACCTGAGTCCCGTTTTTAACAATCATGTCCGGTAAATCAGCCAGTCCTTTGTCGGGTAACCGCAGCGTAATATCCTGCATTTCGCCTCCTTTTTCAACTGTTCCTGCTTTTTTTCCAGCCAGCTGATCCTGAATCTGAGTCACCACATTGGCCACACTCATGTTGAAAATTCCGGCACGCAGACGGTCAACCATAATCTCGACTTCCGGCGATCCTCCTTCCATCGAGGCTTCCACATTGTATAATTCAGGAATGGTGGTCACCGCAGTTTTAACTTCTTTTGACAGATTTTCGATTACATCCAGATTTTCACCCTGAATTTCAACGACCAGTGGCGCTTCGTCGGTTCCCATCAAACCACCCAATGCCGTTTGATCCTGAACAAATTTGAGTTCCAGATCAGGCATTTCGCCTATGGCCTGTGAAATAGATTGAATGGCCCAGGTCGATCCTTTTTTTCCTTCAGGTTTCAGAATAATTTTAATACTGGCCGTATTTTCCCCCTGAAAAAGCGCATCCTGACTATCGAGCATTCCGGTTGAGGGGCCAACCTGGCTGAAAAGAGTTTCGAGTTGATCACCCAACACTTCGCGGACAATATTTTCCATATTTTCAACAGCAGCATTAGTTCGTTCAAGTCGGGTACCTTCCTGCATTTTCATCTCAAGAGTGAATTGACCTGTTTCCGATTTAGGCATAAATTCGGTACCAATGAACGGGAAAATAAGCACTGAAAGTCCCATTAACACAAGGGTTGAAATAATTACAACCCACTTGTATTTTAAGATACTTCCCAAAAAATTGCCGTATCCTGTTATGTTGATTGACTTTTGGACTTTTGGTGGCTTACTGTTTTTATAGAAATAGTTGAACAGCATGGGGATGAGCAAAGTAGCTACAACCAGCGACGAAAGGAGTGAGAAAGTGATGGTCCAGGCCTGATCGCGGAACAATTCGCCCGATGCGCCATGCAAATAAACAATGGGAAGGAAAACAACAATGGTAGTGATGGTTGACGAGGTGATTGCCCCGCTTACCTGAGAAGTACCTTCGATAGCAGCATCTTTAACCGACATGCCACTCTCCCGCAAACGGAAAATATTTTCCATCACAACAATGGCATTATCAACCAGCATACCAGCTCCAAGCGCAAGCCCACCAAGCGTCATAATATTCAGGCTGAGGTCATTGAAATACATCAGGTTGAAGGTAGCGATGATCGAAATTGGCATGGCCAAACTGACAATCAGGGTAGTTCCGATACGGCGCAGAAAAACAAAAAGGACAACTACTGCCAGCAGAATTCCCATCAACGCGGTATTCTTTACTTCTTTTATGGCATTATTGATGAAAGTCCCCTGGTTCGAGACTACTTTCAGTTGATATCCGGGAAGCGCCTTCTCCATGTTGGCCAGTGCTTTTGTGACATCTTCAACTGCCTTTACCGTATTGAAACGCGTTTCCTTGTAAATCGACAAACCCAGACAGCGGGCGCCGTTCATTCGTACAATGTTTTCAGGATCTTTATTGGCGAAACTGATTTTAGCCACTTCACGCAGGTAAATCGGAGCTTTTTCAGCCAACTGATCGCCGGTTATAATTGATTTGTATCCGACAATGGTATTCTCGAAGTCACTCAGATCGGTGAGCAAACTAACACCTTTAACCACATATTTCATTCCCATTTCGGTGATTGAGCCGCCTGAAATACTTTGATTGAAGCTCTGAATCCTTGAGTTCAACTCATCAAGCGTCAAACCAAAAGCGTCGAGCATGTACTGATCGGTTTCGATAAGTACCTCATTTTCTTCGGAACCAGAAACTTCCACCTCAGCAACCCCTTCGAGTCTCACTAGCTCATTCCGGATGTAGTTTTCGGCAACCTTCCGGAGTTCGTTCATATCGGTAATACTTTCGTGCGAAAGGCCAACAACCATTACCGGAGTGGTATTTGGATCGTGTTGGGTGATATTAATTTCGTCGATATCCTGATTTTGTGCAAAAGCGCTGGCGGCTTTCTGAAGGTCGAGAAATGCTTCGTCCATGTCTTTGGTCCAGGCATATTCCACCGTAATTTGGGCCGTACCCACTTTCGAAACCGATGAAACCTGCAACACGTCAGACTGGCGAATAGCCAGAGCCTCAAGGTTTTCGACGAATTGCTTCTCAATTTCTTCCGGTGGACGTTCGCCCGACTTCAATTCAATAAACAAGCGGGGATTATTAATCTCCGGGAACAGGTCGATGCCCAGCTTGTCGAAGGAAATGTATCCCAGCAGAACAACGGCAGACACCAGCATTAAAATGGTTACCGGAAAGTTGACGGCAAATTGTGTTAATTTCTTCATTCAGGTTGTATTACGAATTAAAAATTACGAATTAGAAAAGTTCGAAGTGTCTAGAGTTCGAAGTGCCTAGAGTTAACTTCGAACTTTAGGCACTTCGAACTCCCAACTTCTTATTTCACAATCTTCACTTTCGAGCGGTTTTTTAGAGTTTCGAACCCTTTAATCACCATGCGGTCGTTCATTTTTAATCCGGATGTTATTTCCGCTTCGTTTTGATTTTCGTAACCAATGGTGATGCGTTTTTCATCAGCAGTCCCGTTGTCAACAATGAATACTGTTTTTCCACGCTGTCCTGAAATAATGATGTCTTTGGGGATTACGATCACACTGTCTTTGCGGGCCAGAACGATGTCGGCTTTAGCAAACATACCCGGACGAAGTTTCAATTCAGGATTGGCCACCTGAATAACACCCTTGAAAGTACGGGTTTCTGTACTGATGGCAGGAGATAGCTCTTTCACGCTTCCAGTCAGCGTATCATTCGGAAGGGTATAATTCATGATTCGAACCATTTGGTCGATGGCTACATCGGTAATGTATTTCTCCGGAAGGTTAACTTCTACGGTCATGATGCTATAGTCCATCAGGCTTACAACAGATGTTCCGGTGGCTACCTGGGTACTGTTGGTAATGGCTGGTAAATCGGTAATAACACCCCTAAAAGGAGCAAGAACCTTCATTTTGGCCAATTGAAGATTGGCCCGTTCGAAAGCGTCTTTGGCATTGGTATAACTTACTTCCGAATTGCGGAAATCGAGTTGGGTAACGCCTCCCTTTTCATAGAGCGATTCCTGTTTTTTCATGTTCTGCTCCGAAATTTCGAGGTTCAGTTTTTTAGCTTCGAGACCGATTCCGTTAACATATTCGGCATCTTCGAGCTGAATAATCACCTGACCATTTTCTACTACATCGCCCAAGGCAAACGGGCGGCGTGTTCTTGGATTGACCAGAAGTTTGTATTTCCCCGTCATTTCTGTTTTTAAAACAGTGGTTTTGGTAGCATTCAATGTTCCGGTAGTATTAATCACTTTTTCGATCGAACCGGGTTTGATGTCGGTTACCGATACAGGCACAGCTAATTCGGTTGTTGTGGCTGCAGGTTGGTTATTACAGGCCGTGGTGACCCCTATCAGGGCAATCAGGGCAATAAACTGGTGAAAATGTTTCATATTTTGAACTTATTAATGGCTTAATAATTTACAATTTGGTCATTTACAATTGACAATTTCAATGCTGAACGGTTCAATAGTAAATAGTTAAATGGTCAATAGTCAACGGTTTATTTTTTAGGTTTGATGATGTTTACAGGAATGATTGCTTCGTTTTTCTCAAAATCGAATAGTGACTGGATTTTCAGGTTCAGCAGTTCGATTTTATAGTCGATCAACGCCTGCGCATACGACATTTTTTTTTGCGAAAGTTGGTTCTGGAACAGGTTCATATCCATACTGGTCAAATCGCCATTGGCATAACGTTCAAGATTGATTTCGTAGGTCAGTTGTGCATTTTTTTCGCTTTGAGCAGCAATGTCAATCTGATTAACGAGGTTTTGCAAACTCCGGTAGATCCTTCTGATATCCAGCGTTATTTGTTTCCTTTCTTCAGTCTGGCTTAATTTCTGTGTTTCGATAACTGCTTCCTGCGCCTTAATGCGGGCCTTCTTTTCGCCCCAATCGTACAACGGAAGATTGAATGAAATTGAGACTCTTGGGTTATTGGTTGGATTATCATAGATATCAAACAGTTTTTCGTTATCGCCGCTAATTCCTAAAGATAGATTAACATCGCCCCTGAATTCGTTCAGCGATTTGGTGCGGATCAAGTCAAACTGCGAAGTCTCGATGTCTATCTCGCGTTGGCGAAGTTCCATCCTCGAACTCAATCCAAATTCGATAGCTTTTTTTACATCAACAGCAACCGGGTTCAATGCCACATCAGTCATCACGGTTATTTCTTCCATAATATCCATGCCGATGTATTGTTTAAACTGATCCTTAAGATTATCGAGGCTTACCTGTGCGTTTTGCAGACTTGATTTTGCTGTTGCAAAGTTTAGTTCTGCCTGATAAAGTTCTTCTTTGGCGGCAATTCCGGCAGTTACTTTATTTTGGGTTATTTCGTAGCTTTTTTGGGTATTCTTAAACTCATCCTGCGAAATAGTCAGGTTCATTTGGGCCAGGTAAACATCATAAAAGAATTGAGTGACCTGCTTTTCATTATTCAGTTTTTGCATGGCATAGCTTAACTGGGCATTTTCGAGGACGAGTTCCAGTTCTTTAATCTGAAGTTTAGTCCGGTTGTAGGTGAACAAGGGCTGGGCTATGCTTAATGAAAGGTTATTATAAAATGCTTTGTTCGTTACTGACCCGTTAACTCTTTCAACATAGCTGTTTTGCCAGTAAAATCGATTAACCAGGCTAATGGTTGCATCGGTTGGGAGAAAAGGTTGAGTAACCGTAAAGGTCCCTGATGGTTGTGTTGTTTTGCTCGTGAACCATTGCGAGTTATACACATCATATTGTCTGCGCTGGTCGTAGCTCATTGGAGTTACACTTAAGGCAAAGTTCGATTTGAGCGCAGCATTCTGAGCGATCAAAGATTGTTCGGAACGTTCCAGATTTAGTAACGAGCGACGGATGTCGGGACTGTTGTTACGCGCAATATCAAGCGCACTTTCGAGTGTCAAAATTTGCTGAGCATTTGCCGGGAGCAAAAGCTGACAAAACATGAACAGTACAAGTCCTCGATGGATTAGTTTTGGAAACCTCCCCCGCCCCCTCCTAAGGAGGGGAGATAAGAAACGAGACACATTGATTTTATTTTTTAACATGGTCAAGAATTATAGGTTATTTTTTAATTTCCAGAAGCCTCCCCCAAACCCCCTCCAAAGGAGGGGAGAAAGAACAGGGATGCGAATATTTATACTTTTAACATTTATTACTATAAAATGGTCAAACGTCCCGAGTTTTCTCTGCCTGAACTCCCTTCTCCTTGGGAGAAGGGTTGGGGATGAGGCTTTTTTAAGCCCCCTCTTTGGGAGGGGGTTTGGGGGAGGCTAGCGGTTTTTATTGTTTCACCAATTTAATTGCATCAGCCACAACAACCTGTGCAGTTGACTTATTTCCCAATTCGACCCTGGCCGAATCGCCTGAGAAATAGAACGAGCCCAGGCTATTCCATCCATTATCAATAGTTTTCAGGTCAATGATCACTTCTTCCATTTCCCCGTTGTGATATACGGTATAGGTATATTCGCCTCCACCGTCCTGATTGTCACGCCGTGGGCCACGCTGATTTTGTTTCATGAGATGGCTGAAAACCTCATAGGTTCCATCACCTTTGATCGGAATTCTCCAGCTCACCTTTTTACTGCCATCGCCCGAACGGATGTAATGAGCAGAACGGATAAACTCCCCGAAAAATCCACTGTTGGTTGTAGCTCGCCAGGTGCGCGGAGCACGCCAGTTATTGAATCCAATGAATCTTTCCTTTGTCTGATCCTCTTTAAGCAGAATTTTTTGAAGCAAACTGTAATCGGTAGTTTGTGAAAAACGGAAAGTTGAATCCTCGTCGTCACAAATAAACTCACCAACTTCTGCAAGCCGAACAGGAACATCCGATATTTTTTCGCCTTCGAAAGGAGTGGCTTTTGTATCCTCTTCAATGTTTTCAAGCTGAATACGAAGTTCAGATGGGATATTACGCGATGCCAGTGTATTAATGGTTATTCCACGCGGTGTTCCATCGAGAAGGAAGCTCACTTCCTTGGTTTGTTTTCCTTCCAAACTAACCAATTTATCAATGGTTTCGGCATCGCCACCCATAAAACGGCCACGGCCCGGACCTCCACCTCCGCCAAGCCTGAATTGAACAACGACTATTCCTTCAGTGGTTTCAGTATTGGTAATTTTAAATTTCACCATTGTTTTAAGCCGGTCACCATCCAGAACATTTACGGCATTCACCCCGCCAATAAGATACCCAGGCAGGCTTTTGCTATTGAACCACTTGTCCATAAACGGCAACAAATCAGCACCAAATTGAGACTGAATCCGGCTATTAAAATCTTCGATAGTGGTTCCCTTAAACTTGATGCTTTTTAAAAAATTGAACATGAAATCGTCAAAAGCATCATCGCCAGTGCGTCGTTTGATGATTGAAAAAAGCGACTGACCCTTTTGCTGAATCACATTGTCAATTATCTTCGATTTGGTTGTATCGCTTAGCAATTCAGCAAACGAAAAATCAAGCAATGCCAGATTGGCCTGTTCGTTTTCCGTCATTCCCTGCATTTCGCGCATCCAGCCCATCGCTCCGGCCTGTGAAGATTGTTTCAGGTATGATTCGAAAATACGGTCGGTAATTGGCCACTTCTCAGATTGTACAAAATAAGCGTGGTTATAAAATAAAGGGAAAGCATACATTGGATTGGCCTTTTCTTCAACCTGAACTTCACCCTGGCTCCGGTTAAAATCGGGACGTGCTGAAGCCGTTGTAAATAGTGACAAAAAACTGTTGAAAGCCATAATCTTCTTCTCTTCCGGAGTGGTCTGCACATCACTGCCTCTGTTGCCCCAACGTTCCATACGTTTCAAACTGCCCTCGAAATCGGCTTCCTGAATCAGGAGACCTTTTTCAGGAAAAAGTATCGTTTCTGGCTGAACCTGTTCACGTTCCCCGATCAAAGTTCGCGGATAAGAATAAAACTGAGCCGGAACTTCGACTATGGTAAAGCGCTGAAACGGATAATACATATCAATTTTGCGCTCGTAATCTTTTAAAGCTGTTGCAATCAGGTCGGGGATGGTATCTTTTACCGGTTCAAAAAATTTGGTAAAATAATCGTGATCCGGATGATGGAACAAATTGAAAACCAATCCGTCTATGGTGTCAGTTTTCAGGACGTAAGGTCCAATAACCAATGATATCTGGGGTAAATCAGTTTTGTTTGTAAAGTGAAAAACTCCGTCTTTCTGCTCAGAAGTTCCCTGTGAAATAGCAGTCAACTGTGGTTTTGTTTTTACAGAAATGTCGAAACTGCTGAATTGCTTTTGCATCCACTGTTTACTTTTGTCTCCAAAGCTTGTTCCTGCAATCGGATACCAGTTGCATTCGCGAGTAAGCAAAACAAAATCGGGAGAAACGATAGCCGATCGTTTATCAATTCTAAACATGAATGCCTGATAAGCTTTCTGAAGGTTTTTATCGTCCACATCGAGGTAGCTGGCTGCTTCGTTCAGGCTTCCGCTATAGGTAAATTCAATTTCGGCGCTTTCTCCGGGTTCCAGCTTAGTACCCGAAAAATCAATTAGATGAAGTTCCCGTTTGATGGATGCTTCCTGTCCGTTCATACTGACTTTGCTAACAGTTAAACCTGGATTCAGGCTAAATAAAAAATGACTGACAGCTTCGGGATGCGGATTACTTACTTTTAGTTTTGCTACCACATCCAGTTTATTTCCCTGATGTTCAAGGTTAATCTGATAACTTTCAATTTTTAAACGTGGTGTTTCCAGATTAGCATCGTTTAAAGTCCGGATATTTGTCCGTAATTCCTGATTGCGGATAAAGGTGGAAATATGCTTTTGCCCCAGCCATAAACCAACTGCGAAAAAAAACAATGCAGGAAATAAGGTCACCTTATTGCTGAACGGACTTTGCGGAAGCCTTTTCAGTAGTGTGATCGTCAGGAAAATAAATGCGACTCCAAAACTGGCATACATCCCACGGTGTATGATAATGGTTGTCAGGTTTCCGAAGCCTATAAAATCTGAATTGAGCAATGGCATACTGTATGCCATATAGTCGAACAAGTAGTAGTATTTGGTATTGAGATAAAAAATCGTAACAGCCACGTAGCCAAGTAACAGAATAAAGGTGATCGCCTGATTTTTCAGGACACTCATCACGAAGAATGAAAGTCCGAGGATGAAAAGCAGGGTTGGCAAACTGATAACCAGAAAATATTCAACATATGCCATCCAATTGACAGATACATCTTCAGCAATCAGATTAAAAATGAGAGCCTCAGATAAAATAATCAGGTTAAGGATAATAAAAACAACCAGATTCCCCAGAGTCTTCCCTGCAACGTATTCGCCGTTCGACATGGAACGGATATAAATTACGTCGGTAGTATCCAGTTTTTTATCACGTTTCAGGAAGTCGGAAGCAAGAAAAATGGCAATGATGGCCTGAACGGTATTCAGAATTAATAAATTGACATACGGAATGACTGATGAAATGGCTTTCATGTCCCAGTTACCTGAACCACCATTTCCAAAAATTAACAAACCCATGTTAAAGAAGAACAAAAAGACCATGGCCAGAATGGCAAATATTCGGAAAAACCACGAGCGTAACAGGGTGGTGATTTCGTATTTGGCAATGGAAGTGATGTTATGAAGGGATATCATTTTTTCATTTACAATTTAAGGATTTACAATTTACGATTTTAATTATTTACGATTTTAATTATTTACGATTTACGATTTGTTCTTCTCATAGAAGCACCATTTAAATTGTAAATAGTCAATTGACCAATCATAAATACTTATATGGCTGTCCATTGGTTTAAGTTACTTTCCATAAAATACACATAGGCATGTTCCAGGTTGGGAGCGATATTTTCTCCGCTGTATCCGTTAATGGCATCGGCTACCACCTGAATTTCCCAACCATCACTGGTAGGTACGTTTGAGATAACCGGATATTTTTCGTTGATTTCAAGGTATTCGGCTTCAGTTGCCTGAATAAGCCACACTTTTCCTTCGGCCTGGGCAATTAACTGGTCAGGAGAGCCGGTAAAAGCCAGTCCTCCCTGGTTGAGTAAAGCCATGTCGGTACAGGAGCTCGAAATATCACCAACAATATGGGTTGAAAGAATGATGATGACATCCTGAGTAGAAATAGTGGATAATAAATTTCTGAACCGGATGCGTTCTTCAGGATCGAGACCAGTGGTTGGTTCATCAACGATAATGATTTTAGGATCGTTAATAAGTGCTTGTGCAATACCAAGCCTGCGTTTCATCCCTCCTGAAAGCTTGTTGGCCTGCCGGTCGCGCGCTTCGAACAAACCTACCTCCTCCAACATTTTATCGACAGCCAATTTGCGTGGCTTTGTTTCTTTCATTCCGGCCAAACGAGCTGCATAATCCAAAAATTCATAGGTTTTCAGGTGCGAAAAAAAGCGAAAATCCTGAGGAAGATAACCCAACATTGACCGGATTTGCTCACGGTCTTTGGTCAGGTCGTAGCCATTCATAATTACTTTTCCGGAAGAAGGCTGCATCAGGGTAACCAAAATGCGCATCAGGCTCGATTTGCCCGCGCCATTCGGCCCTAGTAGCCCGAACATCCCGTTATTGATTTCAAGATTGACATCTCGGAGGGCATGGTTGCCGTTGGGATAGACTTTATTTAGGTTTTCGATCGTTATCTTCATTCTGAAAAGTTAGGTCACGGAATATCTGACTTGATTTCCCTCAATAGGTTTAATCACTTAATCGACCCGAAGTTACAAAAATGAAATTGCTGGTGTGATTTTTTCGGTAGAGGGGCGATTTTTAACGATAAATGGTTGAATGCGCAGATAAGTCATTCAACCATTTTGTCAATTCTTTGTACTTGGTATTATTTGTTTAAGCCGTAATTGCTTGTAGAGTCAGCTTCCAGATTGATCTTTCCTAACTTCCAGAATGAGATTTTGGAATGATTTGTTAGTGTGCCGCAAAGACTGACTATTGAGTTATCCCATGCATTCAGCTCTGTTCCATTCAATTGTACATCCAAATTACCTGCATGAATACCTGCCAGATTTATTTTAGAACCAACAGACTTTAATGATAACAAGGAAGTTTGATTTTTTGTTTTATCAAAAAATGCATCCAGTACTGCATTGTTAAGTTTTACAATCAACGTGTCGGCCCGAAATTCCTGCAAGCTGATATATGACTTATCTTTTGCAACAATACATTTTATGCCTCTGCCATAAATTTCATGCAGTAAGCGTGGTTTATTACTTCCTGAATTGGCAAATACAAAAAGCGTATCATTCCTGATACCAAATGGCAGAAAATTACTGGTGTCAGGCTTCTCATAGAAACTTAGCATCCTTGGATTTTCGGCATTTCTTAGGTAAAATTCAGCGCCAGGTTCGGCCACCACAACAGAAAAATGCTCCAATTTTTTTTCTTCTGAATACACTCCTCTATCGCTGCCGCCTTGATGAATCTTGGCTGAAAGGAATAACACGAAGACTCCTCCAAATAGAAATACGAAAAATGAGATAAGAATATAGTTACTTGTTTTCATGACTGTCGTTGTTTTTGATTTCGGTGACTAAATCGGTCAAATCGGTGCTATTCAGTTTTAACAATTTTACTTTTTTAATAAACTCGGGTAGTTCGTGGGCAAAAAAATTGTTTTTTTCGTTGGTTCTAACCAGTTCAATGGCATTTTCCGAAATGAAAAATCCGATGCCGCGTTTGTTGTCGAAAATACCTGATTCCTGTAAAATGGTATATGTTCTCATCACTGTATTTCGGTTTACTTCATATTCTTCTGCCAGGTCGCGTAACGATGGCACCCGGTCACCGGGTTTTAACAGTCCTTCCAAAATCTGGTGGCAAAGGCTGTCGGCAATTTGAAGGAATATTCCTTTTGATGATTGAAATTCCATGTTATACCTCTTTCTCTTTAAGTTTAAAATAACCAAAAAGCAGAAAGAATAGCCAGGAAAGGCAGCTCAAGAAATACAAAAACAGTTTCATATTGTCTGTATCACTGGTAATTTTATAGATATTCAAATGTATTTTAAACCCATTTGTTTCAGCAGGGAAGATAAGATGCGAAAAAAGTACAAACGATAAAACCACTGCACCAACGATAACCCCTGCAAGAATCAGAGTTTTTGGAAGAGGGAACCGATTAAAAAATACAGAACCAGCGAACAGAAAGGCATACACAGAAAAAATGCCAAGTAAAGTTGGGGTAATGTCTTTGTAATAAAGAAGATTGAAAAGACTTTGAAAACTAAAATCAGTGATACTCACCTGTGGATTGAACCCGATATTGGGATCAGGAACCAATGATGCTTTAGCCAAATGAGCGCTGATCCAGAAGATGAGCAGAGCAATGGGAATAAAAATTACAATTCGGATTACAAACTGCACTAAGTATTTTTCGAGTGTCGATCCCGGCGCGAGCAGATAGTTACTCGTTTTAGTCTGGTTGGTTAAGGCCGGAAATGCAGTACCGATAACAACACCAACGCACACTAGATAAAATACGATAAAACCAGAGTATTGATTAATGCCGACGTGTTTTGTTGTAAGCATTGAAAAATACAGAAGCGCGTAAATAGCAATAACCAGTCCGGCAAGCGTAAACAAGTAAGTTTTTTGGTTGATCAACAAATCGTTTCGGAACAAACGGGCGAAACGTCCCGGAGAAAAATATCTATTCTGTTTCATGGCTTAACTAATTTAAGTTTGCTTTGTTGACGATGGCATTAAACAGCAATTCAATGTCGATGTCTGTTTCATCTTCATCACCTGCTTCGCATAAAATGCGGTAACCACCGGGGCATTTTTCATGGTAAATCGGGTCGGCGATTGCTGTAAGGCTTGCCGCAGACCGGAACTGCCACCTCTGGCTGATTTTGATGACATCTTCGTTAAAAACAACCACGCCTTCGTCGAGCATCACAATTTTGTCGATAATGGTATCAATGTCTTTCACCTGGTGGGTCGAAATCAGAATCAACTGTTCTTCAGTAACCGAACTGACCAATATTTTGCGGAACAAACTTTTGGAAGGAATATCCAGTCCGTTGGTTGGCTCATCCAGAATGAGCAGGCGACAATTTGTTGCCAGCGCAAAGGCAATCAGGAATTTTTTGCGCTGCCCGTGCGACAGGCGGTTAATGTTCTTTTTGCGGTCGAGTTCAAATTCCTGAAGGATTTTATCCATCTTTTCGTAGCCGAAATTTGGATAAAGCGGAGCGGTCGCTTTCAGGTAGCAATCGATACTAACAGGGGGGAAAGAAAACTCTTCGGGAACCATAAAAACATCAGATAAAAAATCTGGATGGCGCTCGAAAGGCTCAAATCCATTAATGGTTAATTGGCCCGTCTGTGGTTTCAGCAAACCAGCTATTAGTTTAAGGAGGGTCGATTTTCCGGCTCCGTTTTTGCCGAGCAGTCCGGTAATGCTTCCGTTTTCCTGCTGAAACGACAAATCAGCAAACAGCGCCTGTTGTTTTTTATAGTGAAAAGTTAATTGGTTAATTTCAATCATGGCATAGCTATTTAGTGTCCTAGTAATGTATGACACAAATTAAAATCATTTTAAATGAATAACCAAATGTTTGTAGAAATAAATTTTTGAAAAATTACAAAACCATCATAAATCCATTGCAAATCAAATAAGCTGTTAATTTTGCATTCCAAATTTTGAATGTGATGATGCTGAAATTCCGGTTAAACACAAAAAAATACGTAGCCAACGAATATCTGGTATTGATTTACAGGTTTGCGATCCTGATGGTTTTCTATTCGGTTTGCCGCATTCTGTTTTTCCTGTTTAACACCGCATCATTCCCCAAAGTAACGGCTTCGTCATTCCTGACCATTCTGAAAGGTGGATTGATGTTCGATGTCAGCGCACTGATCTACCTAAATGCTGTATACCTATTGCTGTTCCTTTTACCGTTTCAGTTTAAATTCAGCAACTGGTATCAAAAACTGCTGAAATGGCTTTTTATGATTGGCAATGGTTTGGGAATTGCCTTTAACCTGGCAGACATTATTTATTACCGTTATATCCTGAAACGAACCACCGCGAGCATGTTTGATGTGGCTGCTTTCGATGCCGGAAATACCCGGCTGATCGTGCGGATCTTTTACGATTTCTGGTATATCCCGTTAATCCTGATCATTTTGCTCATCCTGCTTTCTCTTTTATATTCCCCGCTTAAGCCCAAACCCTTCAAGTTCAGGCGCCCATTCGTATATTTTCTTTCAGGAATTCCCATTATTTTTCTCGCGGTTGTTCTCTCCGTCATTGGGGTTCGTGGCGGCTGGCGGCACAGTACCCGGCCCATTAGCATGAACAATGCAGGAGCGTTTGTCAATGCTCCTGAAGAAATGGCAATTGTACAAAACACCCCATTTTGTATTCTGCGTACCTGGGGTAAAAAAGCCTTTGTTCATAAAAACTATTTCGCTTCGGAAGAAGAACTAGAAAAGATTTACTCGCCGGTTCATGTGCCGGATAGCGCTGGACTTGCCCGAAAAGATAATGTGGTCATCATCATTCTGGAAAGTTTCAGCCGTGCATTTGTTGGCTCGCTCAATCCTCAGTTCAAAGATCCACGAGATCGGAGTTTCACCCCTTTTCTGGATTCGCTTATCAATGAAAGTCTGGTTTTTACCAATGCATTTGCCAACGGGCGAAAATCCATTGATGCCATTCCTTCAGTCACGGCAAGCATTCCGGCATTGGTGTTGCCCTATGTTATTTCAGAACGCTCAGGAAACACGATTAACAGTCTGGCCAGTTTATTGAGCCGGCAAGGTTATGAATCAGCCTTCTTTCATGGCGCCCCAAACGGATCGATGGGTTTTGACGCTTTCACCAAAATTGCCGGATTTCAACATTATTACGGACGCAATGAATATAACAACGAAGCCGATTTTGATGGCATTTGGGGTGTTTGGGATGAACCGTTTTTACAGTATTTCGCCCATGGGATGAATTCAATGAAAGAGCCATTCTATACTACCCTTTTCTCCATTTCGTCGCATCACCCATACGAACTTCCGGCAAAATATAAAGGTCAGTTTCCTGAAGGCCGGTTGCCGATCAATAAATGTATCCGCTATACCGACCATTCGTTGAAAAAGTTTTTTGATACCGCGCGAAAGATGCCCTGGTATAAAAATACTTTATTCGTAATTACTGCCGATCATACTGTTGATTCAAATATTCCTGAATATTATACCTCGGTCAATCACTTTGCCATTCCAATACTTTTTTATAAAGCGGATGGAAGCTTTAAAGGAGTCGATCTGGGTCTGGCTCAGCAAACCGATATTATGCCAACAGTACTCGGCTACCTAAACTATCCATACCCGTATCTGGCTTTTGGAAATAATTTGCTGGATAAAGACAATAAAAGGTTTGTGATTAACTATGTCCAGGATTCGTATCAGTTTTTATCTGGCGATTATGCCTTGTACCTGACCGATGACAAACTATCAGCTATTTACAATCGGAAGGAAGATCCTGAGCTAATGAAAAACCTTATGGGAACAGTTGAATTGAACGAAGAACAGCAAATTCAAAAGGCAATTGTTCAACAATTCAATAACCGGATGGCCGATAACCGGATGGTAATTAGCCCCACCCAAACCCTCTCCGCCAGCTGGCGGAAGGGCTTAAAAACACCTCAATAACAGCGGAAGAAAATACATAGAAAATCTATGTAAGAAATTGCCCTATGTGGTTGAAATTTTGGAACCTGAAACTTGGAACTTTTTATATTTGCTCCCAGCCGTCGCGGTAATTGTGCCTGATCCATTCTTCGGCTGTGGCCAACGCAGGAATCGTATCGTATTTGGTATCAAATTTCGGATCACCATTCACTACTTCAAACTTATTGGAAGTAACCACGCGGATAGTTTCAGACTGACCGATGTTGGTAAACTGCATATTTTTGCCGTCCCAGAGCAATCGTTTCCTTAAATCCTGAAGTCGAACAGCAAGAACTCCCATGACCACCATTTCGTTGAATGGACCGGCATATCCAAAATTTGAACCGGCCTCCACCCTATTTTCTTTACTTTCTTTGGCGGCGCGAATCCAATCCTGCTCGTGACCGTTTGTTTCTGCATTTGGGATGCGGCGGATCGATTTTTCCGGTTCATTAAAATGAGCCATTTCAGAAGTAGGCAGCAACATTGGATTGGCGCCATAACAACCACACATGATTTTCCCTTTGGTACCATGGAAAATAACGCCGCCGTTCCAGTCGCCCATGGGTTCACCATCTTTCAGTTCTTCCGGACGTTCGGGTAGCATTCCACCGTCATACCAGGTCACCTTTACTTCTGGCATACCCACTTTTTGAAGGTTATCACGACGAGGAAACCAGTAAGTAACTTTTTCGGAGACGGGTGCTGATTCATCGTTAATCATGGTGGAACTCCCTTCAACGGCTGTTGGATATTGCAGCATCAGCGCTTTAAAAACCGGATCGAGAATATGACAGGCCATATCGCCCAAAGCACCGGTTCCGAAATCCCACCAACCACGCCAGTTCCAGGGAGTGTACATTTCGTGGTACGGACGGAATTTAGCTGGCCCGATAAATAAATCCCAATTCAGGGTATTCGGAACATGCATTTTTCCGGTGGGCCGTTCCAGTCCCTGTGGCCAGATTGGGCGGTTAGTCCAGGCATCAACCGAAGTTACTTCGCCAATGGTTCCGGCCCAAATCCATTCACAAACCTTCCGGATTCCTTCTCCTGAATTGCCCTGATTTCCCATTTGGGTGGCAACACCGTACCGCTGGGCAGTTTCGGTCATAATTCGTGACTCAAATACTGAATGGGTCAACGGTTTTTGAAGGTAAACGTGGTAACCCGATTTCATAGCCATAAGGGCCGGAAGTGCATGAGAATGATCAGGAGTGGCAATCATCACCGCATCAATATCTTTTTGTTTAGCAAACATCTCACGGTAATCCTGATATTTAGCTGCCAGTGGCCATTTTCGAAAAGCATTTCGTCCGGCATACTTCGAATCGACATCGCAAAGGGCAACAATATTTTCGGTATCCATGTTCAAGAGGTTGTTGAAACCCATACCTCCCACACCAATTCCGGCAATATTGAGTTTATCGCTGGGTGCTTTGTGTCCCAACCCGGCAATAACCCTGGATGGTAGAATAGTTATTGCAGAAGCGGCTAAAGTAGTGGTTCCCAAAAAATGCCTGCGGCTGATGTTTGACTGATTATTCCCCATGATATTAATATTCCAAAGAAAAGATTTTCTGATTCGGTGAAAATAGGTATTCTGGTTTAAATTCAGAAATGAAAGAAACAATCAAATCGTTAAAGAAACAAAAAAGGTGGACTCTTTCGAATCCACCTTTATCATATCCATTAATAAAAGAATTAAGCCGGCATATCGGGAAGACTCCATGGTTTGCGGTAGGTATGTTTAATCAGTTCAGCTGCAAATTCAGTAGCAGGAACCGCGTCAGTCCATGTTTTGTTGAATGTTGGGTGACCGTCATGAATTTTGAAACCATCCTCGATAACGATCCTAATTTGTTCGTCAGCAGTGATGTTTGTAAATTTCATGTTTGGTCCGTCCCACAACAATTCTTTGTTCAGGGTTTGTAAACGAACTGCCAGTACACCCATAACCACCATTTCGTTGAATGGTCCGGCCATGCTGAAATCTGAAGCAGTCTTTACGCGGCTTTCGGGAGATTCTTTACAAGCGCGAACCCAATCCATTTCGTGGCCACCATTCATTGGATTCTCAATGCGGCGACGGAATTGAGGTGCTGTTGCAGGTTTATCTACAGTGCCATCCGGACGCAAAATCCAAGGATTAACGCCATAACATCCGCAAACTAAAATACCTTTTGTTCCATGGAAGAATACACCACCACCATTGTCGTTTGGATTTTTTCCAACCGGCCATCCCTGAGGAAGCATTTGTTTAATTCCACCGTCGTACCAGAAAACTTCAACAGCTGGAAGTTGAGCACCTTTTTTGGACCCTTTCCATGCGCGTTTTGCTGCGCGGGCAGGGAAGGTTAATTTTACTGCCTGAGCAGTCGGAGCGCAGTCCTGAAGCAATAAGGTTGAATTTCCCTGAGCTTTGGTTGGATAACCCAATTCGAGTCCTGTGAAAACAGGATGTAAAATATGGCAGGCCATATCTCCAAGAGCACCTGTACCATAAGCCCACCATCCACGCCAGTTCCATGGGTGATAAACTTCGTTGAAAGGACGCATTTGTGCAGGACCCGTAAATAAATCCCAATCCAAAGTTTCAGGGACCCATTGTCCTTGTTTTGGAGTGTTCAAACCCTGTGGCCAGATCGGACGGTCAGTAAATGCTTCCACTTTGGTTACTTCCCCAATTTCGCCATTGGCTAACCATTCGCAAGTCAGGCTGACGCCATCGCCTGAAGAACCCTGATTACCCATTTGAGTAGCTAATTTGTTTTTTTCGGCCAGTTTGGTAAGCAAACGCGACTCGTAAACGGTGTGAGTTAATGGTTTTTGCACATAAGCGTGTTTTCCCATTGCCATGGCAGTTGCAGCAATAATGGCATGTGTGTGGTCGGCAGTAGCAACAACAACACCATCAATTGACTTGCCCAATTCGTCATACATTTTTCTCCAGTCTTTATACTGTTTTGCACCTGGGAATAACTTGAAAACGGGTTCAGAATATTTCCAGTCGACATCACATAATCCAACGATGTTTTCTGACTTCAGGTTTTTCAGGTTAGCTGCTCCCATACCACCGATACCAATACCGGCAATATTTAATTTGTCGCTGGGCGCTTTATGCCCCATGCCAGAAACCACATTACTTGGAAGAATGGTAATTGCGGCAGCCGCAGTCGCGGTAGTTGCAATAAATGATCTTCTGCTTGACTTGTTTTCCATTGGTTAAATAATTTAAATTCGATTTAGGTATTGAATAATTATTTGTATTTGATCAAAAAAATCCCCTAAAGGTAAAATTATCTTCTTTAATCAGCAAGCCTGAAAGTTCCAACTTTCGAATTTAAAGAAAACTATCATGAAACTTGTAAATAAGCGTACGTCAGACACTTCAGCATAAAGCCAAGAAAATGAAACGAATATACCATCGAACTAATTTTGGCGGCACAAAAGAGAATAAGAATAAAGTTTGGAGCAAAAGCCTTCTGGTATATGAGTTTCCTGCCTCGTCCGTCAGGCGGGCATGAGACACATGGATATTCAATTTATTTAGATTGATTTTTTCGAATGATTTTTTTCGGATAGTTTTTGTCTATTCAATATTGAAAAATTCGATTTGACTGGCGAACAATCAGGGCGTATATTTGTCTATAATTTTAAAGAATTCTAAATTTATAATACAAATAGCATGAAGACAATTAATGAAAAATTTCCTGAATTTAAGAAAGAAGCTGTCGTTTCACTCGAAATGGGCAAAGAGTTTGCAACGTTAACCAATGCCGATATTAAAGGCAAATGGACCGTCTTTTTCTGGTGGCCGCTCGATTTTACCTTTGTCTGCCCAACCGAAATTGTTTCGTTCAACGAACATTTTGAAGATTTTGCCAAACGTGGAGCCAACCTGATAGGTGCCTCCATTGATTCACATCATGTACATCTGGCATGGCGTAAAAGTCACCCCGGATTAAAGGGCCTAAAATTTCCGATGTTAGCCGACACCAGCAAATCACTTTCTGAAGAATTGGGAATTTTGGAAGCTGGCGACAAAATTGCTTACCGGACAACTTATATTATTGATCCTGAAGGAGTTATTCAGCATGTTTCGATAAACGGATTGAATGTTGGTCGTAATGTAAAAGAAGTCATCCGTATTCTGGATGCTTTGCAAACCGGCGAATTAACTCCCTGCGACTGGAATCCGGGAGATCCAACCTTGTAATTGATTAAAGTTTCATAGAGTAAGCGCAATGGGCTGTCCGAAAGGGCAGCCTTTTTTATTGATGGCTGAAGGCATGGTTTCTCCTGAAACTCAAAAAGCGGAATCCAGTTTCCCGGATCCCGCTTTCCCCCTTCGACTAAGCTCAGGGCAACGCCTTCGACTAAGCTCAGGATAACGCTCTTTCCTCTTTTCTGACTATTTATTAAAACACATCTTCCATGCCGCCCTGAGAAGGTTGTTCTGCAGGCGCTGATTTGTCTATCTTATAATTATTGATTTTGTAACTAAGGGTCAACATTAACACACGTGGTTCACGGGTCATCTTGAATGTTGACTTGAAACTGTCACTAGCCGAAGTCCCCTCCATTCTCATCGTTCCCAGTAAGTCACGAACACTGAGAGTTGCCGAGAGTTTCTTTTTCATGAAATCCTGCCGGTACGACAGATTGGTAAAAACCATTCCTTTCTGATCGCCCTGGGCTGAAACCGATGGTCCACGGTAGAAACCGGTTAGCTGCAGGCGGCTGTCGCCCGAAAATTTCACGGTACCGTTTAAACGGCCAGAGTAATTGGTACTTTCCCGATCAACAGGTTTACCCAAAACTTCGCCTTTCATCTTGTAATTGTACAGGCTAAAACTGGTATTTATCAACAACCATTTGGTCACGTTAATGTTTCCCATAATTTCTCCACCCAACGAATGATCGCGGTTAAGATTGACAGTACTCATATAAATGATTCCGTCATCTTTTAAATCCTGAATACGGGTCATTAAGTTGTTGGTGGTGCGGTAGAATGTTTCGAGGGAAACAAACGAATTATTAAATTTACGCATGTAACTGAACTCATATGAGTCGGTGTATTCGGGCTTTAACTCCGGATTACCGATACGAATGGTATATTGGTTCATATAACTTGGGAACGGATCGAGGTCACGGCCACCAGGGCGATTAATTCTTCTCGAATAACTGGTCATGAACTGGCTTTTATCGGCAAGCTCGTAGGATAAATGTCCCGAAGGGAAAACATCAAACCGATCGAGTGTATAAGGTTGATCCACTTTTGAGTGATCGATAGACCGATTGGTATATTCTCCCCTTAAACCAAACATAAACTGAACAGCTTTTATATTTCCGGAGTAGGTTGAATAAATGGCATGAATATTTTCTTTAAAATCCATGTCGCTGGTAAACAACGGATTGTTAATAAATGTTCCGGTTGTCGGATCGTAGTTCTTGAAAAAGAAATATTCCGTTTCACTCTCCATGCGGCTTTGAAAGCCAGCCTCGAATTTGGCTCCTTCCTTAAGTGGCAAGGTATAATCCAGTTTCAGCCGGTAATCGTTTGATGTACTGTTCTCGTTAGTGACAACCCGCGACAGGTAGTCGTTGGTTTGACGATAACTGGCATCCGAATTGAATTCATCGATCGTTTCATTTGAAAGACCATCGCGATTTCTGTAATTAAAATTACCTTCCAGTTTATGCATCCCTTTCTCGTCGAATTTGGTCAGGAAACTTGCCGTTGCACTGACATAGTCACCCGAGCGGGAAGAATTATTCGCCTGAACTGAATAAACATCAATGCCAACAGGAAGCTGGTATTTATGAAGATTTCCACCTCCACTTCCGCCAAAATTGAAATTGCCAACTTCTCCTGATAGAGTTACTGAAGTATTATCACTCAGAAAATAATCAAACCCACCCTTTAATTGCTGTCCACCTCTTGAAAAATTTCTTTTTCCTTCTGTATTCAGGAAAGTAGTGGTGTCGTTCTGATAAGTTTCCCTGGTCGATTTCATTTTACCCCAATCGGTATTGTCGTTCCAGTTACCGCCAAAGAAAAGGTTATATTTTTTTGTTTTGTAATTCAGCATCAGGTCGGTGCCATATTTATCTCCTGTTCCCAGGTTAAGATTTATGATTCCGTTCATGCCTGAAAGTACATTTTTCTTCATCACTATATTGATGATACCTGCCATACCATCGGGATCGTATTTAACTGACGGATTGGTAATAATTTCTATGTTCTGAATCGCTGAAGAAGGGATTTGCCTCAGGGCATCACTTCCGCTCAGCACACTGGGTCGTCCGTCAATCAGGACTGTAAAACTCGATGAACCACGAAGGCTGACATTTCCATCGATATCCACTTCCACCGAGGGAGTGTTTTCGAGAACGGTAATTGCAGTACCACCGGCTGCATTGATGTCATTGGTTACATTGATAACTTTTTTGTCAATTTTGTATTCAACCCGGTTTCGCTCAGCTATTACTTCAACTTCACCAACCTTTGTCCGGTCAACAGCCAGTTCAATAGTTCCCATATCAACCGATGTCGAACTCGGGACGATCTTAACATCGTTAATGGTGACTTTCTCAAAACCAATAAAATTAGCCTCAACATAGTAAGTCCCCAAAGGCAGATCGGTAACCTCAAAAGCGCCTGTCGCATTGGCAATACTTCCGGTTACCAGTTTTGAGTCCTGTTTACGGTAAACAGCAACATTGGCATATTCCATGGGTGTTTTGGTCTCGGCATCAAAAATTTTTCCTTTTATTTTTCCAATTTTCGTCAGGTTCGTTGAACCAGGATTGGTTGCTGCCGGAGGAACCTGTGCTAAAATAGCACCTCCTGTTGAAAGGATTAAAAACAGCAAAATCAATAAATTTTTCATCTTCATCTCTATTCGTTTAATTGTTTCCTTCAATTCATTTTTTGTCATGTCAATATCCTTCAGACAACCTTAAACATTGAAAGTTTAATAACGAAATCAAATGAGTTGTTAATGTTTGTAAACGTTTGATGAATATTTTTCATAATGATTGCCGGTTATGGGAACCTGAGTTCGGAATAAGAAAGTTCAAGACTGTTTTACATTTTACTCCTTTAGGAGTTCAATGTCAATAGAATACAATCATGTTAAATATTCAGTCTCCGTTAGTAGATATATTTCTTTGAACAATGTTGATGTCCTACGGACAATATTTTGTTTATGGACAACATTTTCTATTGATATTGATTGCCTACGGCAAAGTTAATGGTCTATGTTTCAAGTTATTGTTTCTATTACTTGTATCGAACTCAGGTTAGTACCTGATTGGAATAATTTTTGACATGAACAGAAGTTCCGTTTCTTTTTAATTTTAGATATCTATGAAACATACCTATCTGCTATTCTTGATCATTGTTTTACTGTCTTCGTGTGGAACGACAAACCGGATCGTTGAAATTGAAGATTCCTTTAAGGAAATTAAAGGAATAAAACTGTTGCAGAAGCCTGAAACATATTCATCCGAAAAAACCGGAAGTTTTGGTGGCCGGAAGTATTACAACCTAAAAGTGAACTATCTTTTTCAGCAAATAAAAAAAGGACATTCAATCCTATTCGCTGAATTTCAAATGACCACTCCGGTGGGTGCAGATGAATTGGATTCAATCCTGTTTTTTGATCTGGATCATGAAAAAGTCAAGTTGATATCATCCGAATACAAATACAAACAATTTGACTCGAGTTCATCTTCAGCAACAACTTCGACTTCAGTGGAAAATAAAACGGCTGAAAAAAGCGGAAAATCTGCGGAACCATCAAAAACAGTGAAAACTACTACCGCACAGACAATTTCGACCGAGAACAACAGTTACCAGTTGATGAAGCGTGAATTTATTGTGCCCGAAAACCTTTGGGTTCCGATAGCTAATTCAAATGAAATATCTTACAGAGTTTATTTGGGGAAGGAAGGCATAGACGTTAAACTAAATGCTTCCGAAACAGCAAATCTGAAAGAATTCTTCCAAAGAGCAATTCAGCAGCGAAATGCAGTTGTGCCCCCGGTTCCCGAAGGGCAGAAAAAATGGTGATGTTTTACTACACCTGAAAAAGTATTAGATTGTCTGATGATTGAAAAAATTGGTAAATCCTTTTTCCTTTAGTCCATCCTTAAGTTTTTTATCACCTGTCCATAGAGGAATTGCTAAATCAATTGATAGAGCCACAAAGGGAGTATCTTTGATGTCAACATCCTGGCATAAATCATAGGCCTTTTGCCTACTTTCAACGCCAACAAAACCTAATGGAATAAAATTTATCCGCTCAATGATTCCGTTAAAATAGAGGTAGAATTCTGATTCATTTAGCTTTGAACTTTTTAACAACTTGTCTTTGTGTTGATAAATTTCTGTGATTAGAAAGTTGGGAGCGTAAAACGTCAACTTGCTTTCAAAAAGAATTTCCCTGATTTTTGAAGCTGATGGAATCAAAGCAGAAAAAATAAGGTTTGTATCTACAACTACTGAATTGGAAATCATTTCTTTACGTCTTTAAGAAACTCCTCGCCATTCTCATCCCACCATTTTTGATTTATTTCTTCAGCAATATTCATAATTGAGGTGCCATAACCTGACTTTTGGGCTAAACTCTCCATTTGAAGCCTTTTAACCAACGCGATCAAATAATTTTCATCAAAGCCCTTTTTGTTCAGCTTCAGAATCATTTGATCTCCTTTATTTTCGATTATGAAATTTTCCATGTGATTGTTTTTTACAAATTTAAAAAAAATTGCAGCCCTTTATCTATGCCGAGAACTATTTCCTTTTTTGATCTTCCAGCCTATATTCCTTTTTTTCTTTCTGATCGTTTGGCATATCTTTGATGTCATCAATCAGGGGAGATTCTTTCACCGCTTCCCAATCGAATTTTTCGTCCATCGGGGTCAACGCTTTTTGGGGATCAAAAATAACCGGATCAACCGGTACTGCTTGATATGGGGTAAAATCCGGGATTTCAGTAAACAAATCGGCAAAGTCATTGGCTGTAGCATCGTATTGATTTAAATACGGCATGCCCAATACATTCCAGAAAGTTTTGAAAATACTGCCGAAACTGTAATGCACCTTCGAAACATAATTGCGTTTCGCATAGGGCGAAATCACCATCAATATACTCCGGTGGGCGTCTATGTGATCAATACCGTTTTGAGCGTCATCTTCGGTAATCACGATTGCCATGTTCTTCCAGAAAGGGGTGTGTGAAAGGTATTCCACGATCCGGCCAACGGCCAGGTCGTTATCGGCCATGTAACTTTCCCTGAACGGATATCCGGCTTCGGGCCGCTCGGCCGCTCCATGATCATTCGGAATAATTACCGTTATAATTGATGGCATGTCTGCTCCGGTTTTAATCCACTTTTCATCGAACTCTTTGATGAACTGATGGATCCTGAATTGGTCAGGAATAGCTAAATTGTATGTTGGATAAGTTTTTGAGGTTCGCGAATACATCGGCAATGGAATTGGGAAATTGACGTAATGTTTGACCCCTGAATATTTAAACGAATCCTCGTAGAAGGCAGGTTCGAACATCACCCCGAAACCAAAATTGAAGAATTCAACCTTGTTGCGCTCCAAATGGTCCCACATCGAACCTGCTTCGTTATAATCTTCAGGGAATACAGCACCAGCCGATCCGTTCATGGCCAGACTTCCGGGAGCTTTCGACTTTTCATTATACTTTCGGTTACCTCCATAGCTTGCCGGGACTGTTGACTCTACCCATTCATTTGGATAAGTATTCACCAGCCAGCGGTGCCCGTCAGCCGAAACATCCGAATCGACATAAAAATTATCTGACATGCCGAATTCACTAACCAATTTCAGATGATTGGGCATCACAGTTGCATTTTCTACTTTCAAGTTTTTTTTACGATTGGTAAAGGTTGCATCACGGCCATAGCGTGCAATCGACGGATCGCCGTTTCCTTTTTCCACTTGCCCGAAAATCTCATCGTAAGTTCGGTTTTCCTTCGAAATGAAAACCAGGTATTTAATTGGCGATTCTTTTTCACCGCCAAAAACTGGAATCGGATTTCCTTTCCGATGTTTCAGTACACTCTGGTAATCTTCAATTTTGTAATTGTTACTGATCACCTTTTCTGTCAGTTTAGCAAGTTTTTGATCGTCCGGAATTTCCATGACAGAAACAGTCCCTTTCATCAAATTTCCAATGTAGCTGCCTTCTTTTCCTTCCCTAAAAACTTTTCCACCGTTAGGCCCGCTGCCAAATCCTTTGGCATTGCTAACCACCAGCGTTTTTCCATCAGGCGATACTTCAAGTTTCGAAGGAAACCATCCTGATGGAATATGCCCCATAACTTTTAGTGATGGAATGGCAATCACACCAATCGCATTGACTCCTGATTCGGCTACAAAAAGCCTCTTCTGATCGGGCGAAACAGCAAGTCCGAAAGGAATTACGCCCCTGAATTGTTTGACAGCCGGGTGCAATTTGAGAGGGATTTCGGCAGCGATAGTATCGTGCAGGATATCAATCACCGAAATATTATCATTGGTTCCGTTGCTGACAAAAACATATTGGTCGGTAACTGCCAGTGAATTCGGACTTGACCCGCCAACTGCAGGAATGCCCTCAATGGGTTCGCCTACCAAATATCCGGTTTTAATTTTGGCCTGAATTTCAGGTTTAACCGGATTTTTTAAAGAAAATGACCAAACCGAAAACGATTCGGGGACATTGGGATCGCCCAATCCGGGTATATCCATTGAATCGATTTTCGCGCCTTTTTTCATTTCTTCAGTTCCGAAACCAAATGCAGGAAAATCCAAAGCATTTTTGTAATCCTTATCAGCTTCTATGTTCCCTATTTTACTGTATTCAAACATCCCGACATTGGCCACATAAACTTTCTGTTCGTCATGAGAAAGGACTATACCAAACGGATACCTGCCAGTTTTTGCACTGCCGGTAATCTTCTTCAGGCTTGTATCGACCACTATCAAACGGAAAAGCATCTGATCGACGGCATAAAGATACCTTCCATCTTTGGTCAGCTTCATATCGCCGATGTAACCATCCGGAGTTTTTTGCCCGGTTTCAGAAACAGAACAGTCAATTGAATCGAGTTTAGCGCCTGAATCCACAGAAAACAGATAGATCTTATTTTCCTGACCTCCTGCCACATAAACGACTTTATTGTCAGGAGAAATGGCGAGCCCCATAAAAACGGAAGCCAAAATTCCCTTATCAGTTGAACCTCCGGGAGGAATCTGCAAAACTGAAGGATGGACAGATTTGAGATTTTTAATAATGGAAATGGAAATGGGCGATGTGCCTGAATTGGCTGTTACAGCTATATTTCCATCTGTACTCAGGGTTAAACCGAACGGATGTGGTGCAACTTCGATGGTTTTTCCGAATGGAGTTAGAAAACGGCCATTGGGAATAACGGTTTTTGCGTTGTGTTTAATTTGGGTGTACAAACTTCCGGAGGGAGAAGAAACTACCTTGAGATTTTCAGGAACATTTTGACTGTTTGAGTAATTCAGAATTAGTATAAAAAGGATAACAAAAATGCTTTTCATATTCATGGCAGATGCGTATTTAGGAGATATGAAGATAACAGTTAAATATTGATCAAAAATAACAAATGAATACTGTTTGATTAAACTATTATTAAGCCAAGATATCTAATAACTTCTAATAATTGTTAAACATTTGATTGATGGGTTTTCCGGTTCATAAAAAGCCCTACTTTTGTACCGAAAATTAAAAACAATGAGCGTACATCAGAATCTGGTATTAATTCCAACCTATAATGAAAAAGAGAATGTCGAGCGGATGATTCGGAAAGTGTTTTCGTTGAAAACCCCTTTTGAAATACTGATCATCGATGACAATTCACCGGATGGAACTGCCACAATAGTTGAACGATTAATACCTGAATTCCCAGACATGCTTCATATCCTGAAACGGGCAGGGAAACAGGGACTTGGCAAAGCCTATCTGGCAGGATTTCACTGGGCACTGGAACGCGAATACGAATATATTTTTGAAATGGATTGTGATTTTTCGCACAGGCCTAAAGATTTAGAACGGTTACATATGGCCTGTGTGGAACAAAAAGCTTCACTGGCTATCGGCTCCCGCTATATTTCAGGAATTAATGTGATTAACTGGCCGCTTGGAAGGGTATTGATGTCGTATTTGGCTTCGGTTTATGTTCGGACAATCACCCGGATGAAAATCATGGATACTACCGCCGGATTCAAATGCTATCACCGAAAAGTACTTGAAACCATTGATTTTGATAACATCAGGCTGAAAGGTTACGGATTTCAGATTGAGATGAAGTTTAAAACATGGAAACACGGATTTAAAATTATTGAAGTCCCCATTATCTTTAAAGACCGCACCTTGGGAGCATCCAAAATGAGTGGCGGTATTTTTAATGAAGCGCTTTGGGGTGTTTTGAAAATGAAAATCAGGAGTTGGTTTACAACATACAAAAATGTAACCGTATAAAAAATATACCAAATATTAAGGCCGCAATTGCGGCCTTTTTGTTGATATATTCAGTAATTTTGAATGGATTGTGCCGATAATAAAAAAGACCGATATGAAGACACTCATTAAAAACGCCCGAATTATTAATGAAGGCCGGATTTTTACCGGAGCCGTACTGATTGACGGAGAGTTTATCTCCAAAGTATATACTAGTGAACCTACTGCTGATGAATTGAAAGATGTGGTAGTCATTGATGTCGGCAAACAATACCTGATTCCGGGAGCTATTGACGATCAGGTTCATTTTCGGGAACCGGGGCTGACCCACAAAGGGGAAATTGCCACCGAATCCAGAGCCGCTGTAGCCGGTGGTGTGACTTCGTATATGGAAATGCCCAACACCAACCCGCAGGCAGTTACCCATGAAATACTGGAACAAAAATACCAGCGTGCAGCAGAATCTTCGCCGGCTAACTTTTCGTTTTACATGGGCGCCACCAACGATAATCTGGCGGAAGTAATGAAAACAAATGGCTCCAAGGTCTGCGGAATTAAAATCTTTATGGGTTCTTCTACCGGAAACATGCTTGTTGACAACGAAGATGTCCTTTCGGAAATATTCCGCAATACCAAATTACTGGTAGCCACACATTGTGAAGACGAACCAACCATTATTCGAAATACGGCTCTTTACCGTGAAAAATACGGTGAATTTGTTCCACTGTCGGCGCATCCAAAAATCCGCAGTGCCGAAGCCTGTTTCAAATCCACATCGAAGGCGGTTGAACTGGCAACTAAATTCGGAACCAGATTGCATGTGTTGCATCTTTCAACTGCCGGGGAGATGAAACTTTTCAGCGCCGGAAATGTGAAGGAGAAACTTATTACCGCTGAAGTTTGTGTCCATCATTTGTGGTTCGATGAGCACGATTACATGACTCTTGGGAATCGTATTAAATGGAATCCGGCCATCAAATCGGCTGATGATAAAGCAGCCCTGTGGGAGGCTTTACGCGCCAATAAAATTGACGTGGTGGCTACCGACCATGCTCCGCACACCCTTCAGGAAAAGGAACACTCCTATTTTAAAGCTCCCTCCGGAGGACCATTGGTTCAGCATTCACTGACTGCCATGCTTGAAATGAGCAAAAAAGGATTAATCTCGGTTGAGCGCGTGGTTGAAAAGATGTGCCATGCCCCGGCTGAATTATTCCGTATCGACCGCCGGGGATTTATTCGTGAAGGATATTATGCCGATCTGGTATTGATTGATCCGGCTTATAATTGGGTAGTTTCGCCTGAGAATATCTTGTACAAGTGCGGATGGTCGCCTTTCGAGGGCATGGAATTTTCGCATCAGGTGACCCAAACTTTTGTCAATGGAGAGCTGATTTTCGAAAGGGGAAAATTTATTTCGGAGAAAAAGGGAATGCGACTGTCGTTTAACCGGTAATTTTTCAAATCTTATCAGAGGCGAAAAAATTAAATCAACTTATTGGTTTCGGTATCTGGAAATACCAGCCATGGTTTGAAGGTTTTGGCTTCTTCAAAATCCATCTGGGCATACGACATAATAATCACCACATCGCCAACAGCGACTTTTCTGGCGGCCGGTCCGTTCAGACAGATCACGCCAGTACCCCGTTGTCCTTTAATTACGTAGGTTTCGAGCCGTTCGCCATTGTTAATGTTAACCACCTGGACCTTCTCGTTTTCAATCAGATTGGCAGCATCCATCAAATCTTGGTCAATGGTTATACTACCTACATACTGAAGATTGGCTTCGGTAACAGTTACTTTATGTATTTTCGACTTACAAACTTCTATAATCATGATGTCATTATTTACTATTTAATTATTTACCATCCCAATCATTTACTATTTTATTATTTACCATTTACTATTTCCAGCGATATTCATTGTTTCAACAAATTGTAAATCGTAAATGGTCTAATAGTCAATATTTTATTATTTACTATTTTGCTATTTACCATTTACTATTTCCGGGAACATTGATAGGTACAACCAATTGTAAATCGTAAATGGTCTAATAGTCAATATTCTATTATTTACTATTTCGCTATTTACCATTTACTATTTCCGGGAACATTAATAGGTACAACAAATTGTAAATCGTAAATGGTCTAATAGTCAATATTTCAGCACTCCGAACTCAATGTTATCAATTAACCTGATTTTTCCACAGTGAACAGCGATACACCCAACTTTTGAACAGGGATCTTCCCAGCTTTTTACCGGCTGGAGAGTTACAGAATCAACAATCTCAAAGTACTCGGTGTTCAAATAATCATTCTCATTAATTCGGTTAATTACCCAATTGCAAAGTTCGTTTACGGTAAATTCGCTGGTTTTGTTTACAGCTTCGAACAATGTTGCCGAAATAACCACAGCATTTTGTCTTTGTTCTGAACTCAGCAACATATTTCTCGAACTCATTGCCAGACCATCCTTTTCACGAATAATCGGACAGGCAATAATCTCCACCCCAAGCTTTAATTTTCGGACCATCTCATTGATAATAGCCAGTTGCTGAAAATCCTTTTGTCCGAAGAAAGCTTTATGAGGTTGCACTATTTCAAACAACCTGCTCACAACCTGTGCTACACCATTAAAATGTCCCGGTCTGAATTTTCCTTCCATTACCTGTTCGAGTGTGCCAAAATTGAATTGCCTGGTATCAGTTTCAGGATAAATTTCATCTGCATCAGGAGCAAAAATAAGATCACAGGTGGTTGTTGAGAGTAAATCTACATCTTTCTGCAGATCGCGCGGGTAGCGTTCCAAATCACCTTTGTCGTTAAACTGGGTAGGATTCACAAAAATGCTGACTACTACAAATCCTGTTTGCTGACTGGCTTGCTCAACCAATGAAAGATGTCCATGATGCAAAGCCCCCATGGTTGGTACAAATCCGATACTTAGTCCCTCTTCGAGTTTGTTTTTCAGTATCGCCCGAAGATCGTTTATGTGCTTTACTACCTGCATTTTGGATTAAAAATGAGGGTGCAAAGTAAAGAAATAATTCAACACGATCACATGCAACTTAAAGCAGTAAGCTAAAAGCTCTAAGATTGTTTCAGCTAAATTCTATAGAAAATGCAGTATTTCAGGATTTTAAATCTCAAACCAGATGGAGTGTATTGTTTTGGTTATTTAACACAACATTTGTGCATCTTAAGGTTTTTTAAGATCAGTGGAAACTGCCGGAATTGAATATTACCGATATTTTACTAATTTTGCACAATATAACTCAGGCGATATAAATGGAAAAGAAAAAAGTCTTATTTATTTCATCAGAAATTACCCCTTATCTTCCAGAGACAGAAATGTCTAAAAAATCCAGATTCCTGCCACAAGGAATTCAGGAGAGAGGAAAGGAAATCCGGACTTTTATGCCTAGATATGGTAGTGTGAATGAACGTCGGAATCAATTGCATGAGGTTATCCGCCTTTCGGGGATGAACCTGATTATTGATGATACCGACCACCCTTTGATCATTAAAGTAGCTTCTATACAATCGGCACGGATGCAGGTGTATTTCATCGATAATGAAGATTATTTTCAGCGAAAGCACGTTTTGAAAGATTCGAAAGGAAATGAATTTGCCGACAATGATGAAAGGGCCATTTTCTTTGCCCGGGGAGTGCTGGAAACTGTTATTAAACTCAGATGGGCTCCCGATTTGATTCATTGTCACGGTTGGTTAACTTCTCTTGTACCCCTATACATCAAGAAGGCTTATAACGACGATCCGTTGTTTGTTAATTCAAAAGTAGTTTATTCGGTTTATCACGATGATTTTAAGAAACCTTTGGATTCAACCTTCATCAATAAACTGAAAATGGGCAAAATTGAGAACGAAGATGTTGAAGTTGTTGATGATCCAAGCTATGTAAATGTTAGTAAACTTGCGGTTAAGTATTCCGACGCTGTAATTCAGGGAAGCCCAAAAATTAACAGTGAAATAACTGAATATATACAATCGGAAGAAAAATTATTTTTAGATTACCAACCTGAACAAACCTATATTGATGCTTACAATGATTTCTATGACAAAGTATTGTAAGAAAGTAGGTTAAACAATTTAAAACATTTATTGGTGAAAAAAGAACACGCAGTAATTTACAAATTCGTATTCGGATTTGCATGCATGGTAATTGCCTTCGGAAGTTGTACAAACGATATTAATGATCTGGGAAAAGACCTGTTGCTTCCCGGAGATTTGGTTACGGTAGGCAAGGTAATTGAAAAAGAAACCTTAAAAGCTTACACCTTAACCGACGAAAAACAGCGGACCGATGAACCGGCTTATAATTTGCTGGGCACATTCAATGATCCGGTTTTCGGTAAAACCACTGCCGATTTTGCCTGCCAGTTTCGCTTGACGGGCTATCCCGATTTTTCGAAAAACGCGCACGTCGACTCTCTGGTTCTTTACCTGTTATATATGGAAGTTTATGGTGACACAGTGACCCCTCAAAAGCTGAAGGTTTACGAATTGGCTTCCGATCTGGATATTGACCAAAAATATTACCAGGATGTTAACTTAAAGAGTCTGGCAAAAGGTGAGATTCTGGCAGAAAAAAGTTACATCCCCAAATTTAAGCTCGACTCACTGACTAATAACTATGGGTCGACCAAGAAAGAACCAAAGGATACTGTTGTTCAGGAATTAAGAATAAAATTGGATCAAAAACTGATTCAAAAATTGTTGGCGGCCGATTCACTTACGTGGTCCGACAACGATAAATTTCTGAACTATTTTAAAGGTTTATATATCGAATCCGGCGATCTGAGTGCAGGAGGTTCAATAATGAGAATTTATACTCTTGCCACAGGCTCACGAATGGTGATGCATTTTCATAACGATGTAACGGATTCCTTGTATTACGATTATAACATTAATGAAAATGCGGCCCGTGTTAACCGTTTTGCACACGACTATTCACAAACAATATTTTCTGTCAATCTCGATAAACAGGTTGATCAGGACAGTTTGATTTATCTTCAGACCACAGGCGGATTACGTTCCAAAATATTGATTCCGGATCTTGAAAACTGGACTACATTAATTCCGGATTATAACGAAAACTCAACAAACATCGCGATTAATCAGGCTGAGCTTATTTTTCAGGTTGATACTATCGTTTCAGATACGGCCAAATACATCCCGCCTCAACAAATGGTTTTAACTGCAATCGATAAGGATGGCAAAGAATACCTGCCTTCCGATGTTGCATTTTCGTCGTTGTATTACGGAGGCACGTATAATAGTTCTGATAAAACTTACCGGTTTAACATAGCCAAACACATGCAGGAAGTCATTGAAAAGAAAAAGGAAAACCATGGCTTCTATCTGGCAACAGCCTTCAGGAGTGCAACATTCAGGCGGGTTGCCTTAAAAGGAGCAACAAGTAAAACCGGGATCAAACTTGAGATTACTTATTCAAAAATAAAATAGTCCCCCATAGTCGATAACTTAAAAGCAGAATCGTATGTGTGGAATTGTCGGTTACATCGGTGATAAAAATGTTTATCCCATTTTAATACAAGGGCTTCAGCGGCTCGAATACCGAGGCTATGACTCAGCAGGATTGGCGATTTATAATGGTGAATTAAATGTATTCAAATGCAAAGGCAGAGTTTCTGATCTTGAAAAGCATGTTTCAGCAGAAGATATCAGCGGACATATCGGTATTGGTCACACGCGCTGGGCAACTCACGGCGAACCAAACGACTGCAATGCACACCCGCATACTTCAATGAACGGTGATTTTGTGCTGGTTCACAACGGCATTATTGAAAACTATGCCGAACTAAAAACTGACTTAGTAAAAAAAGGATATACATTTCAGTCGGAAACCGATACTGAGGTATTGGTTAATCTGATCGAATATTTTTACAAAAATGTAGATGATGCAAATGCCGAAATTGCTGTCAGGCTCGCACTTTCGAAAGTAGTGGGCGCTTATGGTATTGTGGTGATCTGCAAACATGAAAAGGATCAGTTAATAGCTGCACGAAAAGGCAGTCCGCTTGTAATTGGACTGGGTCGCGGCGAATATTTTATTGCTTCCGATGCCACTCCAATCGTAAATTATACCGACAGTGTTATTTACCTGAACGATAATGATGTAGCGATCATCACCAAGGACAGCCTCACCCTGAAAACCGTTGAAAATATTCCGGTAGCTTTCAAGATCACTAAAGTGGATATGACAATCGGGGACCTGGAAAAAGGAGATTTCGAGCATTTTATGCTGAAAGAAATCTTTGAACAACCCAAAACGATTGAGGACACTTTCCGGGGACGTATTTCACCTGATCATTCAGAAATTATATTGGGTGGATTATTGGATGTATTTCCCAAATTAATAAATGCCAGAAGAATCATCATCATCGGCTGCGGAACATCGTGGCATGCTGCGCTGGTTGGCGAATATTTGATTGAAGAATATGCCCGGATCCCGGTTGAAGTTGAGTATGCTTCTGAATTCCGGTACCGCAACCCAATACTGAATAGCGAAGATGTGGTAATTACCATTAGTCAGAGTGGCGAAACAGCCGATACTCTGGCAGCATTAAGGATGGCGAAAGAAAAAGGCGCCACCATTTTAGGCATTTGTAATGTTGTTGGTTCGAGCATTGCCCGTGAAACCGATGCAGGTGTTTACACCCATGCCGGAGTAGAAATCGGTGTGGCCTCGACAAAAGCATTCACTGCCCAGGTTACTGTAATTACCTTGTTAGCTCTAAAACTCGCGAAGGAAAAAGGGATGATTTCTCCTGCTCTTTACCTCGACCTGATTAAAGAACTTGCTGAAATTCCCGAAAAAGTTAAATCAATACTGGTCAAACATCCGCACATCAAAGAAGTGGCGGCCAAATACAAAGACTCCATCAATGCCCTTTATCTGGGACGTGGGTATCTTTTCCCGGTTGCCCTGGAAGGTGCCCTGAAACTAAAAGAAATTTCGTACATCCATGCCGAAGGCTACGCCGCAGGCGAAATGAAACACGGACCGATTGCTCTCGTTGACGATAACCTTCCGGTAATTGTAGTTGCCGCCAAAGACCATTATTACGAAAAAATTGTGAGTAACATTCAGGAAGTGAAAGCCCGGAAAGGAAATATTATTGCCGTGGTTACCGAAGGTGACGACGGTTTGAAAAATATGGTGAATGACCTGTTTGAAATACCTAAATCACATCCGGCAGTATCGGCATTGCTGGCCATTATTCCGTTACAGCTATTTTCATACTACATTGCTGTTTTGCGTGGTTGTGATGTCGATCAGCCAAGAAATCTGGCTAAATCGGTTACCGTGGAGTAGTCACGAAAGGGTTCATTCTGGTATTTAATATGCTCAATCCTTGTTCCCTCAACCTATGACATGCACAATATTTTGAATTTATTGTGCATGTACCATAACTCATGCACAGTGTTTGTGCATGTATCAACTCCATTGCCCAAGTAGTTCTATTTATTGTGAATAACCTATATTTGGGTTAACAATTTAAAAAGTCCGACATTGAGGTAAAGTGTTTCCTTCCCGAATTGTTCAGAAGTCAAAATTCCTAATTCCTCCAATTCTGAAAGATATTTGGATGCTGTATTCCGCGACGCAATCCTGGAATCGACCAACATGCTGATTTTACAATAAGGCTGGTGGAAAAGCAGTTCAATCAGTTCATAATTGTATATTTTGGGACGTTCAGCTTTAACCATCTCAATAGTTGCCTGAAAGAGTTGATGTATCGCATTTACTCTGTTTAGCGTATAGATTGCGGTTTCGGTTATGGCTTTCAAATTGAATAAGATCCAATCTGACCAATTACCCTGTTCCGTGACATTGCGTAAACAGCGGTAATAATCAGTTTTGTTTTCGTTAATGTATTTCGACAAGTATAAAATGGGCTGATCCAAAAGATTGTTCAAGCATAAATACAATACATTTAAAACCCTGCCGGTGCGACCATTTCCATCTGTAAAAGGATGAATAGCTTCGAACTGATAATGCAGAATGGCCATTTCTATCAATGGGTCGATGTCGTTTGTGGCCGAAGCAAAATCAAGCCAGTTTTGCAGCTTTTCGGTTAAAACATTTTTGCAGCAAGGTGGCGTGTAAACCACAGTAACCCGAGAGCCAATGTAAACCTTCGAATCGCGTATGCCATCGTCCTTTTCTTTGATGGTGCGGTAAATCTCCTCAATAACTTCCAGACTCAGTCCTGCTTTTTGCGATTTTTGCCATGCATTCCACACGGCCTGGCGATACCGAAGAACCTCTTTGGTTTGAGGATCGGATTCTACAGTTGAGGACGAAAATGCTCGATAAAGTTTATCGGAAGAAGTAAAAATATTCTCAATATTCGATGAATCTTTTGCTTCCTGCAAAACCAAGGTATTTATGAGCATCTTAGGATTGGGAATAACCGGCGCCCGTCCTTTCAACTCAGCCAGAGCAGCACGGGCTTCTGCCAACTGTTTGTAAACTCCAAAACTCTCCCATGTTTCCTTTTTCGGTGGGAGCAAAGGAAGTTCGTTGTTTGGTTGTTCAGGGTGGTAGCTCATGGCATTTAAATTTAAAAGTTAGAGCAATTTTTTACTTTTTCTTTTCCTATCCAGTTGAGTGTGAGTATGTGCTTCTGTTATAAATTACTAAAGGCGTTAAAACAACTGGGTAAATTTTGGCTAATTTACAGAATATTATACATTCAGGTAAGCCTGAAAAAAATTATTTACCAACTAATGAAAATGGGATTCCAACTATTCCAATTTACCCATACGATCCATCATAGAACTATAAAAAGCGTTCTTAATTTTAACTGATATCGGCATAAAATCCTATTCTTCCAATACATCGGTATAAGGTGAATCCAACCGTCGTCCTCGATATTCGAACCGGTTGGCTAAAATATTCAGGATCTCGTTGGCGCTGGTTTCAATCGGCTTGTTCGAAACATTGATTACAGTAAAATTTCCTCTTTCAAAAATCAAATTGGCGCTCCTGATTTCCTGGGAAACCAGATGTTCGTCAACATAATTGACATTGTCGGTATTATTGATGCTGCGAAGTCGTTTCATACGGTGTGAAATGAGCTGAGCAGGACTGATACTCAAACCAAATACCCGTTGCGGGTCAACCTCAAATAACTCTTTGGGCGCCGGAATACCATAAACCAAAGGGATATTGGCCACTTTCCAGCCATACATGGCCAAATATACACTCAGCGGGGTTTTGCCCGAACGCGAAACTCCCGTCAGGATGATTTCAGCATTGTGCAATTTGCCCGGACTAAGGCCGTCATCGTGATTCAGGGTAAATTCAATGGCCTCAATACGGTCAAAATATTGTTGGTTAATTTCCCGGTACAACCCTGGCGACTGAAGTGATGGAATATCAAGTTTTTCGTCCAGATAATCGGCCAATTCACCCATAAAATCGATGTCTTTCACTTCGTTTTCGCTGCAAAGTAATTTTAAAAAATCGCGGTGCTTGCGGTTAACCATGGTATGGACAATCAACCCGCCTTCATTTTTTACTTTCTGAACCAGATCAACCATTTGCTTTTCTTCGGTAACCTGAGGGACGATGATGACAGGCACATTGTTGTTTGGATATTGAATGAGCACGGAATGTACCATATGATTTCCCGCCAATCCCTTACCTCCGGAAACAATATAAATCGGGTCAGGTTGTTTATCTTTTTTATGCAAGTTCATAATTCAAAATAAATAGGATTACCAGTGATTACTTTCAGAAAATTCAGGTTGAAGCTACGACATATACTGATTTAATAAACCATTTAATTTCAAAATAGTTTGGGTTATCGAACATTGAACAAACTTTATTTCTTAATTTGGCTAACAATTAAAACTTAAAATGATCGAATATGCATTATATAGCTAATGAAAACCGGTACAATCAAATTCCATATAACAAGTGTGGAAAATGGGGATTAAAACTCCCTGCTATTTCACTTGGATTGTGGCACAATTTCGGTGGCGTCGATGTTTTTGAAAATGGCCGGGCCATGTGCCGTCACGCTTTTGACCTCGGTATTACCCATTTTGATCTGGCCAACAACTACGGACCACCTCCCGGATCGGCAGAAGAAAACTTCGGCAAAATTATGCAGCTCGATTTGACGCCTTTCCGCGACGAACTAATTATTTCGACCAAAGCAGGTTACTTGATGTGGCCGGGCCCCTATGGAGAATGGGGCAGCCGCAAATATTTATTGTCGAGTCTTGAGCAAAGCCTAAAACGGATGAAGCTTGACTATGTGGACATTTTCTATTCGCATCGTCCCGATCCGGATACCCCACTGGAAGAAACTATGATGGCCCTTGATCAGGCCGTTCGACAGGGAAAAGCGCTGTATGCCGGAATTTCGAATTATCCTGCCGAAATGGCTGCCGAAGCATCCCGAATATTGAAAGAACTCGGAACACCATGTTTGATCCATCAACCCAAATATTCGATGTTTGAGCGTTGGGTTGAAGGAGGGTTACTGGATGTTCTGGAAAAAGAGGGAATTGGCTGCATCCCATTTTCACCGCTTGCACAGGGACTGCTAACCGATAAATACCTGAATGGAATTCCTGAAGGCTCAAGAGCCGCCAAATCGTGGGGATTCCTGAAACCAGAACAGGTTGGTTCGGCTATTGAAAAAGTGAAAAAGCTGAATGCAATAGCCATTCAACGGGGTCAAACCTTAGCGCAAATGGCACTGGTATGGCTACTCAAAGATCCGAGGGTTACTTCTGTACTAATTGGAGCCAGCTCGGTTGCCCAGCTTGACGATAATGTCTCAGCGCTTCAAAACATGAAGTTCACACCAAATGAACTGATTCAGATCGAACAAATTCTATCGGAATAAGTATCTCACAGAAAAAAGGAAAGAGAAAATAGGAAATCAAAAATAGGCTTAATGCAAACGTAGCTAATTTATAGGTTGTCACATTTCCTTATTTCTGATTTCTTATTCCGCATCAAAAATTTGATTTTATGTCAAAAACAGCCCTGATTACTGGTGCAGCTAAACGTCTCGGAAAGGAAATGACCCTTCATCTGGCAAGTTTGGGATGGAACATTGCCATACATTATAACACCTCAGAAAAGGAAGCCAAACAATTTCTGGATCAACTGGAAGGAAATTACCCTGACCAGCAATTCACACTATTCCAAACCGACCTGAGTAAGTCCAGCGAAGTTGAGCAACTGATTCCGAAGGTGGTTGAGGCAATGGGAACGATTGATTTGCTTATCAACAGCGCGTCAGTTTTTGAACCGGCCAAACTAAGTAAGACCCTTACCGAGTTGTTCGACCGGCACATGAATATTAACTTCAGAGCGCCTTTTATACTATCCCGAAATTTTGCCCGAACTTTTAACTCTGGAATTATTGTCAACATTGTGGATAGCCGGATTGTTACTAACAAATCAAACTTTGCGGCATATTCAATTTCAAAAAAAGCATTGTGGGAGATGACAAAAATGGCTGCGTTTGAGTTTGGACCTGAAATCAGAGTGAATGCAATTGCTCCCGGTCTCATTTTAGCTCCGGAAGAAAAGGATGAAAACTATCTATGGAAACTGGCTGACCACATCGTTATGAAACGTCCGGGGGGACTGAAACCGATTCTGATTAGCCTGAATTACATTCTTGATAACGACTATTTGACCGGACAGCTCCTGTTTTGTGATGGTGGCGAAAATCTGGGTTTAACGAATTAATATAGAATGATATGGCTTTAATCCGTGTTAAAAATCTGGGTTTAACGAATTAATATAGAATGATATGGCTTTAATCCGTGTTAAAAATCTGCTTTTGAGGACATTCATCGGGTTTAATCCTGAGGAGATTGATAATAAACAAGATGTTCTGATCAATATAGAAATCGAAGCAGATATTCCGGAAGAAGTTCTGTTATCGGATGAACCGGATGGAATATATAATTATAAAACCATCACCAAACAAATCATTGAATTGGTTCAGGATAACCGGTTCAAATTGCTCGAAGTGCTTACCAAAAACATACTCGACCTGATTATGGTTGACAAAAGGGTAAGCCGGGCGCGGGTTGAGGTAGATAAACCACATGCACTGCGTTTTGCTGAGTCGGTATCCTTCCAAATGGAGGCAGAAAGATGAACGATTGTATCATAGGTATTGGCTCAAACATCGATGCTGAAGAAAATATTGCTAAGATGTTCCGACTTTTGGCAGATGATGTCGAAATCATTAAGGTTTCGAAAATGGTACAGACCAAACCCATTGGGATTATCGAACAGGATGATTACACCAATGGGGCTGTTCGGATTTGGACCGAAATGGATTTAAAAACCTTAACTTTATACCTGAAAAAGATTGAAGACCGGATGGGACGTGACCGTAATCAGAAAAAATTCGGACCCCGAAACATCGATCTCGACATTTTGATATGGAATAATACAATTATTGATCCTGACTATTTTACCCGCGAGTTTCTCCAGAACTCCGCGGCAGAGTTGGGTTTTGAAAGCAAAAGTTAAAAAACAGAAAACATGAAAAACATTAGACTGTACCGTTTCCTTTTATTGATCTTTGTTGTTGCTGTACTTTTTTTACCTTCCTGCGATAATAAAAACGATGAACCGCAGCCAGTAAATTTTGAACATTTCCTGTTCAATGAATCAAAGTTCTCGATAACCAGGCAGGAAGCCATAAGCAAATTAACCACTTTTCAAATCATTTTTCCTGAAACATCCATGTTTGAATTGGTGGTTAAACATGATGTGGATATTCAGAAAATAACTTATAAAACCACATTTAAAGATGGAGACATCCAGGCTTCAGGCTTGGTTTGTCTGCCCAAAACCGCAGGAGATTATCCCGTATTGTGCTTCCAGAACGGAACAAATACCCTACACAGCGAAGCGCCAAGCGCTGATCCAAAAAACGATTTGTTCTCTATCCTTGAAAGTGTAGCTTCCATGGGATTTATTGTTGTGATTCCCGATTATATTGGATTTGGCGCTTCATCACAATTAACTCATCCCTATTTACATGCCGAATCCACAACCCAGAGCATTCTGGATATGTTACGCGCTGTCAAAGAGTTTGGCGGTCAGGAAAAAATTGTAGCCAAACCAACCAAAGATCTGTTTATTTTTGGGTATTCACAAGGTGGTTGGGCAACCATGCAATTGCAGTATGCCATCGAAAAAAATTACTCTACAGAGTTTAACCTGATCGCCAGTTCCTGTGCAGCAGGTCCGTATTCACTCGAATACATGAATAAATTCATTACAGAAAAAGTGGATTATCCGATGCCCTATTTTCTGACCTATTTACTGAACTCCTATATTTCAATCGGATTGATTACCAATCCGCTCAGCGATTTTATCCAGGCGCCCTATGCGGCAAAAGTCCCCGGTTTGTTTGATGGAAAGCACAGCGGTGGAACTATCAATTCGGAACTGACCACTCAAATGTCCAGTTTATTAACGTCAGATTATCGCACAGGATTTGCCACCAATGCCAAATTTGCAGGTATTCGAAGTGCGTTCGCCGCCAATAGCGTTGAGGCCTGGAAAATTACTACCCCAACCCGATTGTATCATGGCCAGAATGATGAATTTATTCCGCCGAGCCTTAGTCACAAGATGCTGGCTGATTTCAAAACCAAAGGTGTTACTGATGAACAAATCAAATTGGTAATCGTACCGGGAGTCGATCATCCACTTGGAGTTATTCCTGTTGGCCTCCAAACGGTCCTGTGGTTCCTCGAATTCAAAAAATTATAGCATACATCACACTCAACTCTTATGAAGGTTTTTAAGTTTGGAGGAGCCTCTGTCAGCTCTGCCGAAGCTATACGAAATTCAGTTAATATCCTGAACATGTATCCCGGCAACAAGGTTTTGGTCATCTCGGCCATGGGAAAAACAACCAATGCGCTTGAAATAGTTGCCCGAAAGTATTTCAACCAGGACCCAGAAGTTTGGACAGCATTTCAGGAGGTAAAAACCTATCACGAAGGAATTATAGCTGAACTTTGGGGTGAACCAACGGCACTTCAGGAAATTGAAAGGTTATTTGATCAGATCAGTACCCGAATCTCGGGTGAGCGATCGATGAATTTTGACTATGAATACGATCAAATTGTGGCCTATGGCGAGTTGCTTTCCACTCAAATTATCAGCCTTTATTTCAATAAGATCGGTCTGAAAAACAGATGGATCGATGTTCGGAACTGTTTAAAAACTGATGATCAATACCGCGAATCAAATATCAACTGGGAACTTTCAGCCCGTTTGGCCAAACGCCAGTTTACCTTCGAATCGGATGATTTATACATTACTCAGGGTTTTATTGGCGGAACACTTACAAACCAGACTACAACCCTTGGCCGCGAAGGTTCTGATTATACTGCAGCAATTCTGGCGAATCTGCTCGATGCCGAAGAGGTAAGTATCTGGAAAAATGTACCCGGAATTTTGAATGCCGATCCTGATTTCTTTGCCAGCACTCAAAAACTCGATGAGTTGTCGTATAAGGAAGCCATCGAATTGTCTTATTCAGGAGCAAAAGTCATTCACCCGAAAACGATCAAACCACTTCAAAACAAAAATATTCCGCTTTTTGTCAAGTCGTTTCTCGAACCCGAAAAACCGGGAACAATCATCCATGCCGTTGAACATCCGCTCGAATTGGTTCCGGTAATCATCGTAAAAAAGAACATGGCATTGATTACGCTTTCGCCCAACGATTTTTCATTTATCAGCATAAACAGTGTGGCCGATGTTTTCAGTCTGTTTGCCAAATACCGCCTGAAAGTTGGACTTTTGCAACAGTCAGCCATAGACTTGTCCCTGGCATTTGACGAACCTGAACAGGGAATTGACGCGTTGATCAGTCAGCTTCAGGAAAAATATGAAGTGAAGTACAACACGGATCTGGATTTGGTGACTATTCGGTATTACACCGCAGAAACAGTGAACCATATTCAGGAAGGTCGAAAGGTATACGTCGAACAGAAAAGCCGTCGAACTGCCCGAATGCTATTGAAATAAATCTGCTCAAGGAATTCCCGGAATTTCCGGAGAATGAATGTCGCATTTTTCCAATTTCAGGAAAATCGGCTGAACTACTTTTGAATTGTAAAACTTTAAAACATTAAACAATGAGAAAGCTAGTAACCTGGGTTGATATACCCGCTATTGATTTCAAAAGAGCCGTTGATTTTTACCGTTTTGTGTTGCAGATTGAACTGGAAGTGTTTGACTGTGGTGATGAAAAAATGGCCTGCTTTCCTACCGGCGAAGGTGCAATTTCAACTGCTCCCGGATTTATTCCTTCAGAAAATGGAACTATTGTCAATTTTAATTGCGAAGGTGATCTGGACGGATCTATCGAACGGGTAATCAAAATGGGTGGGAAAATTGTTCACCCCAAAACCAAGATTGAAGTTGAAGGTCGGGGTTATTTTGCCCTTTTCATCGATTCGGAAGGAAACCGGCTTGGACTTTACGGCGATTAAAAACCTGCAATTCCGGATTACAACTTCAGCAAACGGGAGTTGTAATCCTTTTTTCTAATTTTATACCAATCAACAAGTTTTCAAAAGCCGATTCAATGGGATTTTATTTTGCCCAACCATCATCCGTCTTATCGCCCTATGTGAAGCAATACTGGGGGCTCAATAATTGTCTGAAGCCGGGAGAAAAACATGTGCAGCGTATTGTTCCGAACGGCTTGATGGAACTGACTTTTTACCTTGGCGAAAAACCCCAATTAATCAATCATCATCAGGAGACAATTGAACGCACTGTCCTATCCGGCCATTGCAACAGCCCGCATGATCTGGTTGTAACAGGTGACCTTCAGATGTTCTCCATATCATTCAAGCCAATGGGAGCCTCTATGTTCTTCCATTTGCCAATGGACGAACTCTTTGGGTGTATTGTTCCAGCAAGGTTTTTATTGAAGGAAAAGATCGACCAATTAGAAACCAGACTGGCCGAAACACCAGATTTTACGGGTAAGGTCCGGTTGGTTGAAGAATTTCTAATAAACCAACTGGTGCAAAAACAAAATGTTTATGGTCAAAAACGGTTAAAATACAGCATTGACCTGATCAACAGTAACAAAGGGACTATTGAAGTGGATGAGCTTGCATCTTCGGCTTGCTGGAGTAGAAAGCAATACGAACGGAACTTTCAGGAAATTGTGGGTACGTCGCCCAAACAATTTATGCGGACTGTCCGGTTTCAATATGCAATCAATTACAAAGGATTACATCCAAATACCAAGCTAACCGATTTGGCCTATGAATGTGGTTTTTTTGACCAGTCGCACATGATTAACGAGTTCCGCGATTTATCAGGAGTAACCCCCGGACAGTATTTTGCAGCATGTGAACCCTATTCTGATTATTTCGCTGAATGAATCCGATATAACCTTATATCCGGAAATAAGCTAATGACTTTCGTCGAAGGTTTTTATTTTGGCTATAACCTGAGGTTCTGCTTGTTCATACATATCTCGAATAAATTCATCGTTAAAATTCAGTATCCGATCCTCAAAAGGCATATCCGAAATCCGGTCGAATAACCGTTCTTTGGCTATTTTAATATCCTTGCCGTAAATATGAAACGAATCAGCCTGCCAGTTTAACCGACCCAATTTGACTATCCTTCCGGTTTTCCTGGCCACGCCTGCAGCAATCACTTCCTTGTTAAACTGAACAAAGCCAAACATATTCATAAAGTTAGCTCCCCAGGCATCGTTACTCCTGAAGCGGATGTTACAGTTCAGCCAGTAAATCCCATCTTCATCTTCCAGTATCCGGTACCACAAGGATTGCAGACATGGAGGATCATAACATTCAAGATCAATGTTAGGCATCCAGGTTATCATTTGTGCCTGACGTGTAAAGGGTTGTTTCGACAGTTTATCTATAACTGACTGTACCTGGTCAACTTTAAACGGTCCAACTTCCCTGGATTCACCATCAACCAATTCCTTCCAGACACCGTAATTCTGCATTCGACCATGATAAGTATATTCCCAGCGGGTATCATCGGCAACATTCATGTTTTTTGTCCAGTGGTCTTTGTATCCTTTTAATTCCAGAACATATTCCTTCAAATCATCAATTCCACCGGGAAATGCCATGTGGATCATCGGGTCACTTTCCGGTTCTTCAATCGTAATGTTCATGGTACAATCCATACTTTCAGGATCGTCAGGTTTATCGTATTGCGTTTTGAAGCGTGTACCTTGTTCATAAACAGCAGTTAAGGCCGCTTCGTATGCTTCGGCCAAGGTACGTCTGGTCACAGAGATTACAGGAATATTTTTCATGATTTTTACGGTTATTTTAGTTGAATTGATGTTGCATGGACAGGTTTAAAGCTATTATATATCAGTGATCAAACCTTAAATTGGTGCCTGATTTTCTGAACAATCTATCAACAATATTTCTATATAGCTCAATCTCTTCAGTCAAATCAGATTGGGATAAACATAAATGGCCACACAATCCATTGACTGTATGGCCATTTCGTAGTCCCACCGGGAATCGAACCCGGATCTACAGTTTAGGAAACTGCTATTCTATCCGTTGAACTATGGAACCATTAATATTTTATTGTCTAAAGTCTATTATCTAAAATCTTGTATCTTTTTAAAGTGCTGCAAAAATATGCAAATATGCTGTTTATACAAAAACCGGCGAACATATTTTTGAAATCCCAATTTTAATCTCCAAACAACTTTATTTTTCTTGTATTTTCGCACCTGCTGTTATCTTAATTGGCAAAGTTCAGAGTTACGTTATAAATTAGTTAATTTAGTCCTCTCTTTTTTGGATGTGATAATGGTTACATCTACTTTTGTCTGGCTAATTAAAATAATTCAAGTATTAAATAAAAATCTGTTTATCTATGAGCAATTTACTGACTGCCTCTATCGGACGAAAACTCCTGATGAGCGTATCCGGTTTGTTCCTGATTATGTTCCTCTTTGTGCATTTAACGCTAAATTCATTTCTTCTGGTTTCTACCGAATCTTTTAAAGAGGGCCAGCTGTTTAATGCCGGAGCACATTTTATGGGAACCAACCCGTTTATTAAAATCATGGAGCCTATGCTGGCTTTAGGATTTTTAGTACACATCGTTTATTCATTGATTCTGACTTTTCAGAACATGAAAGCCCGTGGACCGCAAGGTTATGCTTCAGGCAATAAAACTTCAGGGGTTGAATTAGCATCACAAAATATGCTGGTGCTGGGTATTGTTATTTTCTCATTTCTTGTTGTTCACCTTTTCAACTTTTATATGAAGATGAAAGGATTTATTGCCTGGGAGGGTGGTGAAGTTGAATTTCCCTTCTTTGGATCGACAGCTAAAGGCGAGAATGCTTACGCCCTGGTTCATGAAACATTTAAGAACCTGCCAATTGTAATTATCTATGTAGTTGGTTCGATTGCTCTTGCTTTTCATCTTGCACATGGTTTCTGGTCCGGATTCCAAACTATTGGCTGGAACAATACCAATTGGATGCCTCGTCTGAAATTTATCAGCAACATTTTAGCCATAATTTTAGGTGGTGGATTTTCGGTTATCGCTCTGGCGCAATACTTCCTTTTCTAATTCTCTAAAAAACTGAAACATGAGCAAAATAAATGCAAGGATTCCTGAAGGGCCACTGGCTCAAAAATGGACCAATTATAAAGATCACCAGAAACTGGTGAACCCTTCCAATAAACGAAAACTGGATGTTATCATTGTTGGTACCGGTTTGGCAGGTGCCTCGGCTGCTGCTTCACTTGGAGAAATGGGGTTCAATGTTAAAAATTTCACCATACAGGATTCACCACGTCGTGCGCACTCTATTGCTGCTCAAGGTGGTATCAATGCTGCTAAGAATTATCCAAACGACGGTGACTCTGTGTTCCGTTTGTTTTACGACACCATTAAAGGTGGTGATTATCGTGCCCGCGAAGCTAACGTTCATCGTTTGGCTGAAGTGAGCAACGACATTATCGACCAGTGTGTGGCTCAGGGAGTTCCGTTTGCCCGCGAATATGGCGGCTTGTTGGATAACCGTTCGTTCGGTGGAGCCCAGGTTAGCCGTACTTTTTATGCCAAAGGGCAAACAGGTCAACAGTTGTTACTTGGAGCTTATCAGGCATTAATGCGACAGGTAAACCTTGGAACAGTTCAAATGCACACTCGTACCGAATTGGTTGATATCGTTATTGTTGATGGGAAAGCTCGTGGCATCATTGCCCGCGATCTGGTTACCGGCGAATTGCAGCGTCATTTTGCTCATGCAGTGGTGTTGGCTACCGGAGGATACGGAAACACGTTTTTCCTTTCCACCAATGCAATGGGTTCGAACGGATCGGCGGCAATAAAAGCGTATCAAAAAGGCGCCTTTTTTGCCAATCCATGTTATGTTCAAATTCACCCGACTTGTATACCTGTTCATGGCGAATTCCAGAGTAAACTGACTTTGATGTCGGAATCACTCCGGAACGATGGACGCATCTGGGTTCCAAAAAAGAAGGAAGATGCTGAAGCCATCCGTGCGGGAAAAATGAAAGCATCACAGCTTACTGAAGATGAACGTGATTATTATTTGGAACGTCGTTACCCGGCTTTTGGGAACCTGGTTCCACGTGATGTCGCTTCGCGTGCAGCCAAAGAACGTTGCGATGCCGGTTACGGTGTTGGAGCAACAGGGTTGGCTGTTTTCCTCGACTTCAAATCGTCAATAGATCGTTTGGGACAAAAAACCATTGAGGCCCGTTATGGAAACTTGTTCCAGATGTACGAAAAAATAGTTGACGAAAATCCCTATGAAACTCCGATGATGATATATCCCGCGATCCACTACGTGATGGGGGGACTATGGGTTGATTACGAACTGCAAACAAACATTAAGGGACTATTCTGCTGTGGTGAAGCTAACTTCTCCGATCATGGAGCAAACCGTTTGGGAGCTTCGGCTTTGATGCAGGGTTTGGCCGATGGTTATTTCGTGTTACCGTATACCATTCAGAATTATTTGGCTGATGATATCCGGACACCACGAATGACCACCAATGAACCTGAATTTGCCGAATCGGAAAAAGCCGTTAAAGCACGCTTCGAAAAGTTGATGAGTATTAAGGGAAAACGTTCGGTTGACAGCCTTCATAAAGAATTTGGTTTGGTCATGTGGGATTTCGTTGGTATGGCCCGAAATGAAGAAGGCTTGAAAAATGCCATCGAAAAAATTGCAGCTATCAAAAAAGAATTCTGGACCAATGTTCGGATACCTGGCAATTTGTCCGGAATGAATATTGAACTTGAAAAAGCAAGTCGTTTGGCCGATTTCATCGAAATTGGTAACCTGATTGCCCGCGATGCCCTGAACCGTGAAGAATCGTGCGGCGGACATTTTCGTGAAGAATACCAGACTCCGGAAGGTGAAGCGCTTCGTCAGGATGATAAATTTGCCTATGTTTCCTGTTGGGAATTTAAAGGAAGCGATGTAGCTCCTGAACTTCACAAAGAAGAACTGGTTTACGAAAGCGTTTCAATGGTTCAGCGTAATTACAAGTAATGGCTTTTAAAAAAGACATCAATCATGGAAAAAACAATCAATATTACGCTTAAGGTTTGGCGTCAGAACGGTCCGAAAGAGAAAGGCCGTTTCGAAACCTACAAATTGGATAAAGTTTCAACCGATAGTTCGTTCCTCGAAATGCTCGACATGGTGAACGAGCAGCTCATTAATGAAAACAAAGAGCCGGTGGCATTCGATCACGATTGCCGTGAAGGTATCTGCGGAATGTGCTCGTTGTATATCAATGGCCGCCCACACGGACCAGACGATGATGTAACTACCTGTCAATTGCATATGCGCAAATTTAAAGACGGACAGACCATTACCATTGAGCCCTGGCGTTCTGCTGCATTTCCTGTCATCAAAGATTTGATTGTCGATCGACGTGCTTTCGATAAAATTATTGCTGCCGGTGGCTATGTGTCAGTAAATACCGGTGGTGTTCCTGATGCAAATGCAATCGCTATCCCCAAAGTTGATGCCGACGAAGCAATGGATTCAGCATCGTGCATCGGTTGTGGCGCTTGCGTTGCAGCCTGTAAAAACGCCTCGGCCATGTTGTTCGTGTCGGCAAAAGTGAGCCATTTGGCTATGCTGCCACAAGGACGCGTTGAAGGAGCCCGTCGCGCCAAAGCAATGGTTGCCAAAATGGACGAATTGGGTTTTGGTAACTGTACCAATACCGGCGCCTGCGAAGTGGAGTGTCCCAAAAATATCTCACTTTCCAACATCGCCCGTTTGAACCGCGAATTTTTATATGCCAAATTGCAGGATTAAGGCGAGGAAAAAGGAATAAGGAAAAAGGAAAGCTTCAACCAATAGCTAACCTTTTAACGACAATAAAAAGCTCCGGAGTTCATTCTTCGGAGCTTTTTTGTGAGGGACACAAATTTATTGAACATCAAATTGTTGATTTTACACCTCCTGAAATGGACTTTTTACCTGCCTGATACCCAAAAACATACGATTTCAGGGGCAAAAACAGGTAGTTTATGAGCAACAGCCTGTTGATATCTCTTTTTATTTTCGCGACATTTTACTGTATGTCAACCATTTAACAAGTCTTTTGAACAAATGGATGTTGATTAGTTCTTTTGCGAAGATCAGGATGATGAATGCTGATTTTGTATATTCGCAATAGTGTACCTAAAAACTATGTCATGCCTTACAGGAGATTGCCGAATACAGATCTGGCCAGGCTTCGTGCCATTGAAGCCGGACTGGAACTTGGTAAAAGAACCGCTCTAACTAAGCTGGCCTTCAGCCAACAGACACTCGAGAAATTGCAGATTTTTTATCCACATTTTCTGGGTGCGATCCGTCAGCTCAACATCTCCAAGCAGAACCAGTTTGACCGTTCCAAAGAGTACGGAGAAATTTTCAGGAAATCAAAACTTTATTTGTCTCATTTTCTTCAGGTGGTAAACTTTGCTATCCTGCGTGGTGAAATGAAGCCTGAAGTGATCGAATTTTATGGTCTGAAAATGAATTCAAAAGCTACGCCTCCTTTAAACCTGGAAGCAAACGTATTGACCTGGGGCGAACGTATTATCGATGGCGAACAAAAACGCGTGATGAAAGGCGGAAGCCCGATTTACAGCCCATCAATAGCTTTGGTAAAAGTACATTACGAAGAATTTAAGGAAGCATACCGTCACCAGAAAATGCTTCAGAACATTACCAACCGTGCTTCAACGAAAGTGGCTGAATTGCGCGAACAAGCTGATGAGTTGATCCAGACGATGTGGAACGAAGTGGAAAATTCGATGGTTCACCTTTCGGATGACGAAAAAAGGGAAAAAGCATCGCAATATGGAATCGTTTACGTTTACCGCGCTTCGGAACAAAAGAAAATTGAAATTGAAAACCTGCAACAAAGTATTGTTTTTTCTTAATAAAAATCAGTCAATTCGTGATGCCTGTGAATCAATCTGATTTGCAGGCATTTTTGTTTTTGTTTGTTCAATGTGCCAAATCAGATAAAGCAATAATCCTACGATAGTCAGGCTGAAAATCACAAGAGGAAGTTGTTCGGTACCACTTCCCCACTCTTCAACATCTTTGGATATTACACCTTTATTGATCAGGTAATAACCCAATACCCCCATCGTATTATTCACAAAATGAGCCAAAATGGGTACCCACATGGTTCCGGTCCAAATCAGCAAATAACCAAACATGGCGCCAAGAGCCATTCGTGGCAAAAACCCATAAAACTGCATGTGCATGGCGCTGAATAAAAAAGCGGCAATCCAGATTCCCCAATGGTGGTTTTTATACCAGTTGGTTAAAATCCGCTGAATCACTCCCCGAAACATCAGTTCCTCACCGATCGCCGGAAGAATAGCTATCATGAAAATGTTAAAAAGTAATCCCGAAATACTTTCCACTTTCATAAATTTGTCAACCATCGCTTCTGCAGTGTCCTCCATGGTGCGCATCCAATTTTCGATGCCTGAAAAAGACTCCGGAAAAGACATCTGGCTATTAAGTGCCCCTAGATAATTAATAAACGGAACTACAAATAATAAGGAAATAGCCGCAAGCAGATAGGAAACTCCTTTGGTAGAACGGTTAATCTGAAGATACTCGGGTACATTTCCATGGTAGAGCGATGCCAGTATAAATGGCGGAACTACAAATAAACCTATTGACTGAATAACCTGAAAATACTTCAGAAAATTGATACTCTCCGGGGTGCTTGCAGTAACTGAAACGCTATCCATCATTCCATTCATTCCAAAGAAAGGCAAAGCGACAATCATACCAACAATCATAAATGCCAATACCGATGCAACCATAATAAAAAGAGCAAACATCAGTTGTGCAAAGGGTTTCATTCCACGGAATGCAGTTGTAGCCATAGCGTTGTTTTAAATTCAGGCGCAAAGATACCAAAATCAGAATACTTCAATAGTTAATAGTCATTGGGAAAAAGGAAAGAGAAATAAGGAATGAGGAAAACGCCCATTTTCCTTTTCCTCTTTTCTAATGGACTTTTCCCTAATTACAAATGGTTCCTTCCTGATTTATTGACCGATCAACTCTTCGATCTCTTTTAAATGCAGCTCAAAATGTGGCAAATATCCATCAATATTTTCGCGAAGTGAAATCAGTTTGTCTTCGCCGCTAATCCATTGATTTTCGAGTTTGGTCATGTCCACATTCCGGATAACATGGATCAAATGCAGATTGGCATATTTCCAGAGCTGAACCAGGTTGTACCAGTTTTCGTGCTGGTAATCCTGAATAGCGATCCAACGATCGTTGTTTCCAAGAGTAGCGTAATTCGGGAAAGACATGGGATTTTCACGGTATTGCAAATGTACAATCCGGTGTGTATTATTCGATGCCGAATCGAACAAATGTCCCAGAATCTGACAGATACTTCGGTTCTGAATGTTCTTTCTGTCACTGATTATTTTTTCCTGAAGTGCCAGCAGACGTGGTTCCCAAACTTCAAGCAACTGAATAAGGTTCAAGCAGGAGGTTTCGAATGGATTCATAGTTGTGTTCTTTTTAATGTGAGGAAAAACCATAAATGATTTGCAAAATAGTAAAATGTAAATAGTTAAATGGTAAATGTCAAAAAAATTATACTTTTGCGCCGTGCTTTCAGGTGAAAGCCGTGTACTTGGTAACCACGTAAAAAACAAGAAATGAAAAAAAAAGTATCTGTATTGTTTATGCTTGCGGGCATTTTATTTGCTACCTGTTTGTTGATTTCCAACATTCTTGCCACTAAAATTTTAATGATCGGACCTTGGGCAGCACCTGCCGGAGTGCTGATTTTTCCGATTGCCTACATCCTGAACGATGTAATAACCGAAGTTTGGGGATTTGGCAAAGCGCGCCTGATTATCTGGACCGGGTTTGCCGTGAATATTCTGGCAGTTTTGTTTTTCACAGCCGGAATTGTGATTCCCGGAGCGCCCTTCTGGCAAAACCAGGAAGCATTTGCTACCATTCTGGGCAATACACCCCGAATTGTTGTAGCTAGCCTGAGCGCCTATTTAATCGGTTCGTTCCTGAATGCTTTTGTGATGAGCCGCATGAAAGTTGCAACCAAAGGCAAAGGGTTCTCCGGAAGGGCAATTGTGTCAACTTTGGTTGGCGAAAGCGCTGATTCGTTGATTTTCATCAGTATTGCTTTTGCAGGAGTTTTCCCGATTGGAGTTCTTATCACCATGATTTTCACCCAGACCATGTTGAAAACCGTTTACGAAATCCTGATTTTGCCGGTCACCATTTGGGTTGTAGGTTTTGTAAAACGGATTGAAGGCATTGATACTTTCGACACCAATTTGTCTTATAATTTGTTCAGGGTAAAGGAAATTTAAAAATAAGAAACATCGAATAAGAAATACTTAACGTTAAAGTACCTGTTCAAATTCCATATTTCTTATTTCTCGTTTCTTATTCCATATTATATTTAATGAAGCATATGAATACAAAAGCACTGGTTGTTTTTTCCGGAGGACAAGACTCAACAACCTGTCTGTTCTGGGCCTTGAAAGAATTCGAAGAGGTTGAAACCCTTTGTTTCGACTACGGGCAACGGCATCGTATCGAAGAGGAAGCAGCGCGCTCTATTGCCGAAAAAGCGGGTGTTCCATTCACTTTGCTGAACCTCGACTTGCTGAGACAAATTACCCACAATTCATTGACCGATCAGGACATGGAAGTGGAAGAAAATAAACCCGACAATCGTCCACCAAACACACTGGTTGAAGGAAGAAATATGCTGTTCCTTACTTTCGCGGCCATATTTGCCAAAGGGAAAGACATCCCGAACCTGGTCACCGGTGTCGGACAGGCCGATTACAGCGGTTATCCCGATTGTCGCGACGAATTTATCCGTTCACTCAACCAAACACTCAACCTGTCGATGGATTATAACTTCACAATTCATACTCCGCTGATGTGGAAGTCGAAACAGGAAATCTGGGCTTTGTCGGACGAGTTGGGAGTTTTTGATTTGGTTCGCACTCAAACCGTAACCTGTTACAATGGAATTAAAGGCGATGGCTGCGGCCACTGTCCGGCTTGCCAGTTACGGAAGAATGGATTGGAAAGCTATTTGCTTCAAAAAACCCAGTGAGGGTTTCACTTTGAGTGAAGCCCTCGCTATAAAATATTGCAATTATGAGCGACTTAAAAAATCTCGGAAACGAAAGCAAATACCTGTTCGACTACAGCACTGAAATGCTGGAAAGTTTTGACAATAAACATCCGGAGAACGATACGATGGTGAAATTCAACTGCCCAGAATTTACCAGTTTGTGCCCTATTACCGGTCAGCCCGACTTTGCAACCATTTACCTGAGTTACATTCCCGATCAGAAGTTGGTGGAAAGCAAAAGTTTGAAGCTGTACCTGTTCAGTTTCCGCAATCACGGGGCGTTTCACGAGGATTGTATAAACATTATTATGAAAGACATGATTGCGCTGATGGAGCCAAAATACATTGAAGTGTGGGGAAAATTCCTTCCGCGTGGTGGACTCAGCATCGACCCTTATTGCAACTACGGAAAACCCGGAACCAAATACGAGCAGATGGCAGAATACCGGATGATGAATCATGATTTGTATCCGGAGAAAGTGGATAACAGGTAAAATTTATTTTGCGTAAAAGATGAGGCTGTCTCAAAAGTGAAAACAATCGCGAATCTGGTCATCCCGAATTTATTTCGGGGTCTGAAATTCAATGCGATGTGATCCTGAAACAAGCCTTCGACGTGAGCTCAGTCGAACGTTCAGGATGACGGGGTTAATGACTTTTGAGACAGCCTAATTTACAATTCTTGTCCATTAAACGACATTGCCGTTCTGCTACAGCTTATAAATTCCATCCACAATTCCATACTTGACTGACTCTTGGGCGTTCATCCAATAGTCACGCTCAAAATCCGTTAATATTTGTTCAAGTGGCTGGTTGCAGTTTTTAGCCAGAATTTCAGCCGATAATTTTTTAGTTTTTCCAATCTGTTTGGCATGAATCTCAATATCGCTGGCACGTCCCTGCAGGTATCCGATACTTGGTTGATGGATCATCACTTCGCCAAGCGGATATATAAAACGCTGACCTTTTTCTCCGGCAGATAGAAGTAATGAACCCATTGAAGCAGCAAGCCCCATACAAACCGTTGCAACCGGTGAGGAAATCAGGTTCATGGTATCCAAAATTGAGAATCCGGAAGTTACAACTCCACCCGGGCTATTAATGAAAAAAGTAATTTTTTCTCCTGGGTTCATCGCTTCGAGATAGAGTAATTTACTCACTATTTCCTGGGCAGAATCATCGTCAACTTGCCCCCAAAGAAATATTTTACGCTGCTCCAGAAATTTCAACTCAACTATTTTCTGTATCGATGGTTTTTTCCCTGTTACTTCAGGTTCATCATCTTCATCCATTCTTTTGGTCCTCATATCGCAGTATTTAATTTTAATTATTGATTATTCAATTTCAAGATTAAACGCAAAAGTGCCAAATCATGAATTGAAAGATAAAATTAAGATTATTTCTGTGATCAACAGAAGTGAAGCTAAATTGTTTTTTCTATTCCTTAAGACAATTTATCCATTACTGAAATGAACTGAAAGGAAGTTTTGTCTTAGTTTTTCTGTATCAGCAGAGCAACCACCAAATCTTCGGGTTTCGATTCGGTTCCGTACTTCGGGTAAGGTTTGGCATCCACAATTTTCATTGTAAATCCCTCCGGTACTTTTTGCTGGTCATTGACTACGGAGTGTAATTCGACATTGGTTTTGTCGTTATTTGCAGTCCATTCGCCTTTCAGGGTAACTTCACCCTGCCAAACACAAACCACACCTTCGGGGCAGCGCGAATCGCCAATTTCTTTAATCAGCAAAGTGTATAGCCCATCGGATGAAGTGTAAAGTTGATTGATTCGGAAGGTCGATACTTTACCAACGGTAAATACGGGATCAAGAACAATTTCTTCGCAACCCATTCCTGCAAAAAGGAGGAAAACAAGCAGGTATTTTAATGCAGATAACTTTTTCATTTAAGTATGTTTTGTTTCAACTTAGACGGAAGAATTCTTGTTTAAGTTGCGTGAAGATATTGAATACTTTGTCTCTTTGGTACTTTGTTACTTACTTTGCATCGTAGATAAAAGATAAAGAACTGTGAAAATCGGATCAATTGAATTAGGCGAAATGCCGCTGTTTCTGTCACCTATGGAAGATGTGACGTACAAATCGTTTCGGTACATGTGCAAAAAGTACGGGGCCGATGTGATGTACACCGAGTTTGTTTCGTCGGAAGCGCTGATTCGCGATATCCAAAAGACCAAACAAAAAATGACTTTGTTTGATTTTGACCGGCCGGTTGCCATCCAGATTTACGGTCACGACATTGAATCAATGGTGGAAGCCGCCAAATTGGCTGAAGAGTCGCAGCCCGATTTTATCGACATCAATTTTGGCTGTCCCATGAAAAAGATTGTCAGGAAGGGCGCCGGCGCTTGTATGTTGCAGACTCCGGGGCTGATGCAGGAAATGACCGCCGCGATTGTAAAAGCCGTGAAATTGCCTGTAACGGCTAAAACCAGGTTAGGCTGGGACGAAAACAATAAGATTATTATCGAAGTTGCCGAACGATTGCAGGATGCCGGTGTTTCGGCGCTGGCTGTTCATGGCCGGACCCGAAGTCAGTTGTACACCGGTGAGGCCGATTGGGCGATGATTGGCGAAGTAAAAAATTGTCAGAGAATTCATATTCCTATCATCGGGAATGGTGACATCAACGGACCGGAAAAAGCGAAATCATCTCTGGAAATAAGTGGGGTAGATGGGATGATGATTGGACGGGGGGCGATTGGCCGTCCCTGGATTTTCGATGAAATAAAACACTACTTTAAAACAGGGGAACTGTTGCCGCCTCCTTTGGTTTCAGAGGTTATTGAGCATGTTCGTGAGCATCTTGCCTTATCTGTAGAATCGAGGGACAAGGTGCTAAGCGGAATCCTGATGATGCGCCGTCATTTTGCCAAATATTTCCCGACTTTGCCTAACTTTCGTGAACATCGGATAAGGCTGCTTCAGGCCGAAACCCTCGAAACCGTTCTGGAATTATTGAACCTGATTGAAGGACTTTATGGCGATATTCGGGTTGATTATACCAATGTGAGCCTGAAATAAAACAAGGAAAGAGTCATTAGAAAAGAGGAAAAAAGAAAAAGGGAGACGGGAAAATAGCTTGAAGCTTGGGACAAAGAGCATGGAGAACCCGCATCTCGCAACTCATAACCCGCAACTCGATACATGAAAAAATTCCGTGCCATACAAATCGGGGCCAATCTTTACAGCCTGTTTGCTGATGAAATTAAATCGGCCAAATACAGAAAGCATTATTCGGATGCTTCATTTTGGGCGAAGCTGAAAAGGTACTCGAAAATTGCCGGAATGAAAGTGGTTTATCCCGCACTGCTGCTGCAATACATGATGAAATCTAACGATGTTCCGCTTAGAGCTAAGCTGATTTTGTCGGCGGCTTTGGGCTATTTTATTTTGCCTATCGATTTTATTCCTGATATTGCTCCTTTGCTTGGTTTTACTGACGATTTGGGCGTTTTACTTCTGATCATCAGGCAAATGACAGTTTATATCACTCCGGAAATCAGAAAACAAGCACGGGAGCATGTTCTGAAATGGTTTGGCGAAACCGAAAGCACCGAATTGGATTTACTAGACAAAGAGTATTTAAATTGATTATCGATTAATGATCAACGATTGTTGAAGTATCGCAATCAAAGAAATCGTTAATCCTCAATTGTTAATCGTTAATCTTTGATCTTTCTTTACATTTGCGCCAAACGCATCATTGATACATGGAAATTCTCTCCTCATTACACATCAATCCCCTCGAATGGACCATCATCATGGCTTGCGGAATGCTGATCGGAATGTCGAAGGTTGGCGTTCCGGGTGTGTCGATGATTGTAGTACCGGCCCTCGCATTCATCTTTGGCGCCAAACAATCAACTGGAGTTTTGCTTCCTATCCTGATGATGGCCGACATTTTTGGGGTTGCCTATTACCGCCGCCATGCCAACTGGAATCATCTTATCAAAGTGATACCCTGGGCAGTAGTTGGACTTTTACTCGCATTGTGGGTTGGAGAGCTGGTCAACGACGAGCAATTCAAAAACCTGATTGCTATTTTGGTATTTCTAAGCATCGGATTAATGTTGTGGCAGGACAAACGAAAAGGAACTCACCTTTTCCCCAACAAATGGTGGTTTGCCGCATCAATGGGCATTTTAGGAGGCTTTGCAACCATGATCGGCAATGTTGCAGGGCCCGTATTTGCAATTTATCTGTTAGCGATGCATCTGCCAAAAAACAGTTTCATTGGCACCAGCGCCTGGTTTTTCATGATCATCAATTTTACCAAATTTCCGCTGCAATTGTTTGTCTGGAATAATATTAATGCTGAAACACTGGTAATCGATCTGATGACTTTACCGGCCATTGCCCTTGGAGCGTTTTTGGGTTTCAAAGTTGTGAAGATCATTCCTGAACATACTTACCGCGGATTCGTGATCGTAATCACAGCTATTTCCGCCTTATTGTTGATGATATAAATCCAGTCGAATTCGCACAGTTTCAGATTAAAATTCAGTTTCCCGGTAAAAATTAAAGTTATCGTTCTGCAATAATTTTCACTGCTTAAAAATCAATCATATTTCACGGAATTTCAACATTATAACCCATGTATGGCGAAGGGCAGTTTTGTTATTGACATGATAAATTAATTCTGCTGTAACAATATTGTAACAGCTTTTTAATTTAATAGATTCATTTTTGTACCGGATGAGAAGCAAAACTCAAAAACAATTACCAGTAAATCTGCTCAATACTGAATAATTCCTATCTTAGTAAAACTGTTCCGGAAATTATCATGAGTAGAACAGATTTGAGTTAAACCAGAAATATAAATTCTAAAATGACGCTAAAAAAGGACGACGCGATTCTGGATATTTTATCTGATTATGAGAAACTTGCCAACAAGGTACTTAGTCAGCTCGATGAAGTTAAAAAATTGATTTCATCAGAAGAATTACCTTTTGATGACGCAAGGCTAAAGGCCTTAAAAGACAATGAAAGCAAAATAAATAAGCTTGAAGTCAAGCTCAGCGAAAATATTATCAACTCCATTGCGCTCTATCAGCCTGTTGCCTCCGAAATTCGAAAATTAATTGCCTGTTACCGAATTGTAATAAGCCTCGAACGAATCGGGGACCTGGCCATCAGTATTACGAAACTTCGTGTTGATATTGCTAATCAGGAAGTATATTCCAGCCTTTCCGGATTCATATCAAAGATGATGGACTTGAGTGCCGATATGGCGCGCCGTTCGATGTTGTCTTTCATCAATCAGGATATGGAATTGGCCATGTGGACGATTAAATCAGAGACTATCGTCGATGAGTTCAATCACAAAATGTTGAAAAAAGTTGCTGAAAGGGCCAATATGGTTGCCGAAGACAAAAATATCCTGCTAAGTTTTATCAAGATAAAAGAAATGGTCTCTGCCATTGAACGGATCGCCGATCATGCAGCCAACATTGCTGAAGCTTCATATTATTCATTCGAAGGAAAAGATATTCGCCATAAGCGACACTGAAACCGAAATAAAGTAACCTCAGACAAAAGATGAATCAGGAATATAAAATATTGGTTGTTGACGACGAAAAGGACTTGTGTGAGATTCTTCAGTTCAACTTAGCCAGCGAAGGGTTCGAGATTGAAGTGGCCTATTCGGGTGAAGAAGCCCTCTCCAAATCGATTGAGCGTTTTGACCTGTTGTTGCTCGATGTGATGATGGGCGGAATGTCTGGCTTTAAGCTTGCCGATAAAATCAGAAAAGAGCTGGGGCTTTCGGTCCCAATTATTTTTCTGACTGCCCGGGAAGCAGAAAACGATATGCTTACGGGGTTTAATGTTGGCGGCGACGATTACCTGTCGAAACCCTTTTCCATTAAAGAGCTGGTGGCACGGATCAAAGCTGTTTTGCGGCGTGGTAAAAGTGTTGAAATCAAACCCAAAGTGATTACCATTGACAGCATGGAGCTCGATTTGAACCGCAAATCAGTCACCATCGATAATGAATCCATTTTGCTAACCCGCAAAGAATTTGAAATTCTGACCATGTTGGTTTCACACAAGGGTAAATACCTCAGCCGACAGGAAATTCTAGACCGGATATGGAGCGATGATGTGATCGTGACCGAGCGAAATGTGGACGTCAACATTGCCCGTTTGAGGAAAAAAATCGGCCAATATGGCAATTCAATCAAAGGCCGTACAGGATACGGATATTGTTTTGAAAATTAGAAAAAAGGAAAGTGGAAAAAGGAAAGTTATTTAAATTACATTTCTTACTTTTCCCTCATTTCTTATTCCTTTTTCCTATTCATAAATATTTAATAAAACATTTTTATCAACCTAGTCTATGGCTGTTCAGCGTACTTTTCGTCAACGAATTTTTATTAACTTTTTTGTTCTTTTTTCAATCTTCATCCTTGCTATTCTTGGATTCCAGTACGATCGTGAAAAAAGTTACCGGGTTGGCGAACTCGAAAGCATTCTCGATAATACCACGGAAATTACCTATCGCTTCGTTGAGCATAAAAAGATATTTGAATCGGGTGATTTTAAAGCACTCGACACGCTAAAGCTCCTTTTACCTGACCCAAACACCCGGATTACTATTGTTGACATAACCGGTAAAGTTGTTTACGACAGCTTTGTGCCCGACGTCAGTAAAGTTGAAAACCATATCAACCGTCCGGAAATACAGAAAGCGATACAATCCGGGAAAGGTTCAAGTATCCGCCTCTCTAACACGACCAACCAGAAATTCTATTATTACGCCAAAGACTTTAAAAAATACGTCATACGAACTGCTGCAGTTTACAATGTTGATACCGCCAAATTTCTGAGTGCCAGTCGTATATTTTTGGTTTTCATCGTTTTCCTTTTCTTTCTGATGTGGTTTTTGCTTCATTTCACCACCCGCCGGCTTAGCGAATTTATAACCAAGTTGAAAGATTTTGCCTTGAAGGCCGGGCAAAACGAGGACATTTCGAAGATGGATATTAATTTTAAGGATGATGAACTGGGAGTAATCCGAAGGCAAATTATTCAAATATACGACAACCTTAAAACAGCCAAAGACGAGTTAACCAGCGAAAAGGAAAAATTGTACGGACATTTGCAGGTTCTAAAAGAAGGCATTTCCATTTTTTCTCCTGAGAAGCATAAAATACTGGCCAATAGTCATTTTATTCAATTCATAAACATGATTTCGGACAAATCGACTATTTCGGCCGAGCACATTTTTACCATTCCGGAATTTGAGAAAATCGTTGAATTTATAAATCAGGTTCGCGAACAGGATAATCAAATCCCAACTAAAGAGCTTTCGCAAATTGAATATACCATCGAAAAAAGCGAAAAATTCTTTCAGCTCCGGTGTATCATTTTTGTAGATAAAAGTTTCGAGGTATTGATCAGCGATGTAACGCGTCCTGAGAAGCAGCGATTACTGAAACAACAACTCACATCAAACATAGCCCACGAGCTAAAAACGCCCTTGTCATCCATCAAAGGCTATCTCGAAACTTTGATTAATAACAAGAGTATTCCGGCTGAAAAGCAACGATATTTTCTTGAAAAAGCATTTGTCCAATCTGAACGGTTGACCGACTTGCTCAATGATATTTCATTGTTAAACAACATAGAAGATGCTGGTGGTTTATTTGAATTTAAGCCTGTAGTAGTGAAATCGGTTGTTCATGATGTTATTGAGAACCTCAAAAATAGGTTGACCACAAAAAATATGGAATGTAATTTTGAGATTGAAAAGGAAGTTGTTGTCAATGGAAATGAATCGCTTCTCTTTTCGGTTTTTCAGAATCTGGTTGAGAATTCGATTAACTATGCCGGAGAAAACACAATTATTTCCATCCGAAAATATCTCGAAGACGATAAATTCTACTATTTCCAGTATACCGACTCTGGTATTGGCATTTCTGAAGAACACCTTCCCCGCATTTTCGAAAGGTTTTACCGGGTTGATTATGGCCGGTCGCGCGAAAATGGTGGTACAGGTCTGGGACTTTCAATTGTTAAAAATGCTGTACTACTGCATAAAGGGGAGATTTCAGTCAGAAATAAAGCTGAAGGAGGATTGGAGTTTTTGTTTTCCCTGTCAAAAAAGTAGTTTATCCTTCACATGTTTGATAGTACCTTTGTATTCGTTTCAGAATATTTTTTTAAATTTAACAACAAGTGCGATGCAGCACATGTTACGAATTTGAAAAATATTAATAATGGATATAATACACATTAGTGCAGAATGTTACCCAGCCGCTAAGGTTGGTGGATTGGCTGACGTTGTAGGTGCATTACCCAAATATCAAACCTTAATGGGGCATACTTCTACCGTAATCATGCCTTTTTATCACGGTAAATTTAAAAACGACAATAAATTTTCTGTTTTCTTTTCCGGTTCCGCACAGTTAGGACATTCAAATTTAGCTTTTAATGTTTTAAAACTTAAGGATAATAATTTGGGATATGAGTTGATTCTGATTGATATTCCAGGTTTATTCGATCGTGAAAATGTATACTCATACCACGATGACACTGAGCGATTTATAACTTTTCAGATTGCAACATTAAACTGGCTTAAGCAGCGTGAAAAAACTCCGGATGTGGTACATTGTCACGATCAGCAAACCGGATTTATCCCGTTTATGATGTCGAAGGTCAGAGAATATCAGCGTTTCGAACATGTACCTACCGTTTTTACCATTCATAATGGCCAGTACCAAGGTCAGTTCGGATTCGATAAATTGTATTATCTGCCACCTTTTCATTCGTATTTTAATGGATTGATTGAATGGCATAATCTGATTAATCCACTGGCATCAGCCATTAAATGTGCCTGGCGTGTGACTACTGTTTCTCCAAGTTATCTGGATGAAATAAGCTACTCAATGAATGGCATGGAAGAATTGCTGCGCACAGAAAGAGGCAAATCTCTTGGCATTTTGAACGGTATTGATGCAGATGTCTGGAATCCGGAGACCGATCCGATGCTTGAGAAAAACTTCGATTCAAAAACATTTGAAGAGGGGAAAAAAGCGAATAAAGAATTTTTGTGCAATCAATTTGGCTTGGATCCCGGTAAACCCCTTTTTACTTTCATCGGTCGTTTGGTTGGTGAAAAAGGAGCTGATGTATTGCCATCAATAATTTATGATGTATTGCATTATAAACCCGGCGAGCAAAATATCCTCATTTTAGGTTCGGGTGAAAAGGTCATTGAACACGCCCTCCTACAAATGGAGGACCATTACAAAGGAAACTATTGCTCCTACATCGGATATAATGAAAAGCTTTCCCATCTCATTTATGCCGGAGCCGATTTTCTGCTCATGCCATCACGGGTTGAACCTTGTGGATTAAATCAAATGTATGCCCTTCGATACGGTACGATTCCAATTGTGAGGCGGACCGGCGGCTTGCGCGATACGGTCACCGACATTGGCGATCATGGATTTGGTATTTGTCACGACCAGTGCAATACAACTGATGTTAGCCATGCCATTCACCGGGCCAAATTATTATATCATCAAAAAAAGACCTTTAAAAAGGTTCGGAAACAAATTATGGAAATCGATCATTCATGGAACAGAGCTGCCATGGAATATCTGGAACTATATCAATCACTAAAATTATAATTAGAATGAAAAAAAACACATTAGCCATTATTCTGGGAGGTGGTCAGGGATCAAGGTTATCCCCATTGACCGAAAACAGATCAAAACCTGCTGTCCCTATTGCCGGAAAGTACCGTTTGGTTGATATACCCATTTCGAATTGCATCAATTCTGATATCGACCGCATTTTTGTTTTGACTCAGTTTAACTCGGCTTCGCTAAACAAACACATCAAAAACACCTATCAGTTCAGCTTTTTCAGTAATTCGTTTGTCGATATTCTGGCTGCAGAGCAAACTCCAGACAATAAACATTGGTTTCAGGGAACAGCCGATGCAGTCAGGCAGTGTATGCAGCACTTCCTGAATTACGAATTTGAATATGCGTTGATCCTTTCGGGCGACCAGCTTTATCAGATGGATTTCAACGAAATGATTGAAGCTCATAAAAAAGCCGGCGCTGCCATAACCATTGCAAGTTTACCGGTGGTTGCCAAAGAGGCATCGGAGTTTGGAATTCTTAAAGCCGATGCTGATAATATTATTACTGAATTTATAGAAAAACCTACAGCGGATTTGTTACCTGATTGGACCTCTGAGGTAAGTGAAGAGATGAAGCGCGAGGGGAAAATTTATTTGGCTTCGATGGGAATTTATGTTTTCAACCGAGATTTGTTGGTTGAGTTGATGAAGGATAAAGAAACCAAAGATTTCGGTAAAGAGATTATTCCACAAGCCATTAAATCGCAAAAGGTTTTAAGCTTTCCTTACGAAGGATACTGGACCGACATTGGTAATATCGATTCATTTTACGAAGCAAATCTCGGCCTGACCGATGATATTCCAAAGTTTAATCTTTTCGATAATTCGAAACCGGTTTATACCCGTGCCCGCTTGCTTCCTCCTTCCAAAATATCGGGTACCCAACTCGAAAAAACAGTTGTTTCCGATGGATGTATCATTCACGCCAGCCGAATTGAACACTCAGTTATCGGAATCCGTTCACGAATTGGAAAAGGCACGACCATTGCGCATTCGTATATCATGGGAAATGACCATTATCAGAACCTGGACGAAATTGATACCAATTACAATAACGGTACCGTTTTGGGTATAGGAGAAAGATGCCATCTGAACAATTGCATTGTCGATAAGAACGTCCATATTGGTAACGATGTCAGGATAAACGGGGGCAAACATTTACCTGACACAAACACCGATCTTTATTCAGTAAAAGAGGGGATTGTTGTGGTTAAAAAAGGTGCTGTTTTGCCTAACGGATATGTTATTTAATCGCACAGCATAAATTGCATTTAAAAACCGCCACAGCTTTTTGGAAATAGTTGCGGCGGTTTCTTTTTTTGCAGAATGTCATGAACATATAAGTCAAAAATTTTTATCTTTGATAACATAAAATAAATCATCCAAATCAAAATTCAAAACCCAAATGAAAACAAAACTAATTACGCTTTTTATTATCACCCTTCTTTTCGTTGCCAATACAGTTGGGGCAGCATCAAAAGTGCAATTGCGACTTAATCTTCAGAAAGGTACAACCTACGAAATGAAAATGAGCTCGATCAACCAGATTGATCAGGAAATGATGGGTCAAAAAGTGAAGATCGATCAAAAAGTAGATATGGTTTTTTCATATACCGTTTTAGATGTTTTACCTGATAAAAAATTCCTGGTTGAATATTCATTTCTGAGCATGAAGATGGACATGAATATGAATGGCCAGCAAATGAACATGGACTCTGAAAGTGCAGATGCTAATCCAATGAATGCTGCAATTAAAGACCTTCTTTCATTAAAATTAAAATTAACATTGACTCCGAAAGGTCAGGTTGAAAAAGTTGAAGGTCTGGATGTATATACCCAAAAACTTTCCGGGAACCAGCAATTGGCACAAGCCATGAAGATGTTTACCGACGAAAACAGTTTCAAATCGTTTTTTGCCCAAACATTCAGCTATTTTCCTGAAAATAAGGTCACTGTTGGTGACCAGTGGAAGACGGCTGTTAAAACTGCCGAATTAATGAACACCGAAATAACCATGGTTTATGAAGTTGCAGCTATCGAAAATAATCAGGTTTACCTGAACTATAAATCGGTTGTTGACATGGAAGCCCCAATGGAACAGATGGGAATGAAAATGAACGTGAAAATGGCGGGTAACCAAAGTGGAAAAATGACGGTCAATTCAAAGGATGGATGGATTAGTACCGCCGACCAGATTCAGAAGTTCGATATGAAAATTAAAATGAAAAATCCCCAATCAGGAGAAGATATGGAAATCCCGATGGTAATCAACTCTGTTACAAATATCGTTGGGAGTAAAAAGTAGATACTCTGAAAATGCATTTTTACTTTGCAAAATTAGCCCTGATACCGGAATGCGGTACCAGGGTTAATTGTTTTCAGAGCTGATACTTCCTGAAATCGTTAAAATAAAAAACCTCTTCAGGAGTAGGAAGAGGTTTGAATTTGATGTGTAAAACCAATATTATCTGAGACAATTCGCGTTATTTTGAAGCCTGAAGTTCAATTTTAATCGGATCGTTTTTTGACTTGATACTGAATGTTCTTTCGTTTTTGTTGTACGAGGTATAACTTGCAACCAATTTGCATTGACCGGCTTTCAGGTTGTCGATTATAAAATGACCATCGAAATCGGTGTAAGTTTTTACATCAGTTCCTTCCACTTTCACTTCAACGCCAACCAAAGCTTCACCCGAAACTTCATCAATTACGTTTCCGCTCACCGAAATAGCAATAACTTCTGCTTTTGAATCTGTTTTCGTTTCTATTTTTTCAGCAAATGCCGATGTTGTTGCAAATGCGACAAGAAGGGCAAACATCACTTTTTTCATAACTTGTATTTTTTGTTTTTATCTCTGAATCACAAAATCAAAAATACAGTTAACCGATTAAGGGGAAATTAAGCATTAATTAAAGTTTTATTACAGATATCAAATGAGAATCAAGTAGCTACATACCAGCGTATTAAATCAGCAAAACAGCAAAAAACACCATTCCTTTTCCTGTTTGCAAATGTTTCTACAATTCAAGATGTACGTTATCGAAATACTTTTAATTAAATGTTCACTATATTTTAATCTTCTTGTAATTTCGATGCAAAAAAAAATGAAATGATTTAATCTGCCTTTTTTTCTTCTTCTTTTAGCTTTTTAACGTTCACTTTAAACTTTTTAAGGGCTTTTTCTAATTTTTCTTTCAAAGCCTTTATCTTACTTGGTTTTACCTCTTTCTTTTTGGCCTTTTTAACTTTTTTCTTCAGCTTATCAACCTTTGCTTCAGCTTTTTTCGCAACCTTTTTTATACCTTTTATCTTCTCCTTCTGCTTTTTATCAGTATCCGATTTTTCCTGTTCTTCCTTTGAATCTGCCACAACATCATTCTGAACAATCAGATTATCGTCAGTTTTCTTCTTTTTTGATGGTTCTTTAGTCTCATCTTTATCTTTTGCCACGGATTTCGAAGCTTTTTTACTTACCGGTATTGACTTTTTACTTGTTTCAATATCGGTCGGAACAATTTCAGGGACTGTCTCAGTGGCAATATTTGTTAAATTAGTAGCTATTGGCGTTTCCATTGATGCTGCTATCTTTTTATTTACTCCAGTTTGTTTTTTAATTACAGTCGGTTTCTTAGTTCCTTTTTTAGCCTCATTTTTATTGTCTGTGGCCTTTTCTTCTTTTAAATCTTTCATGTTTATCCGTATTATGAATTTGAGCTAAAATTAGCATTTAAAAAATTAGATGTCAATCTGTTGAGGTTTAATCTAACGACTTAATTGTTACAATTCGATTAATATTTCAGTTCGATTTCAATGTTTAACCTAACTGCAACCCACTGCAATCATTGTTTAGCTGTTTAATAACTTTGGCTAACCACTTTGGTAACAATCGCCTAACTTATAACACCTGGGTCTTCATTAAGTTTGAACTGAATTGCGATGCTTGATTGCTTTCTAATTGACCAAAGAGCAATAAATCAAACAAACTATGAAACGACGAAATTTCATTGCCGCGACAATTACCGGACTTTTAGGAGCCAATGTCTTGCCTCTTCAGGCTATCGCGAAAAAGACAAACAAACGATCACTTCGTTTTATACACCTTACCGATATGCACATTTTTCCCGATGCAGTACCCAAAAGAGCGATTGGTCAACTTCTGGATGAAATCCATTCCATGAAAGACAAGCCTGATTTTGTGATCAATACCGGCGATAACATCATGGATTCACTAAAACGCAACAAAAACGAGACTGCCAATCAGTGGGATTCCTGGCGTAAATATTACCGTTCAAAACTCAATTACGACCTTTATAACTGCATTGGCAACCACGATGTTTGGGGCTGGAGCCTGAAAAATAAAGAACTGGAAAAAGATCCTCTATTTGGAAAAAATTGGGCCGTGAACGAATTGGGAATTCCTGACCGTTACTACAGTATCAATAAACAAGGCTGGCATTTTATCTTTCTCGACAGTTCGTTCCGCAATGAAGAAAACCATTCTTATACGGCCCGTTTGGACAAGAAACAATTCGCCTGGCTTCAGGATGATTTAAAGCAAACCGGAATAGAAACTCCAATTTGCATTGTCTCGCATATCCCGATCATTTCTACATCCGTATTTTTTGATGGGGATAATGAAAAGTCAGGCAATTGGCAAATTCCCGGCGCATGGATGCATATTGACGCCCGAAAAATCAAAAACTTGTTTTCAGCTTATCCAAACATCAAACTGGCCATCAGCGGACATGTTCACCTGGCCGACAAAACCAATTATATGGGCATCGACTATCTCTGCAATGGCGCAGCTTGTGGCGCCTGGTGGTTTGGCAAATACCAGGAATTTCCTCCCATGTACGCGATCATCGATCTTTTCGAAGATGGCACATTTAAATCAGAATTGGTGCATTACAATTGGAAACAGAAAAACTATTCCCCTGAACAGGAGAATAATAAGGACCTTTTAACCATTAAAAGCTCGATGTAAATCAAAATTTTAATAAATCAAATCTACCAACCCAATATGAACACAAAACCACTTCTAATTATTTATTGATATGACCCAATTATTTACCGAAGGCGACATCAACAATTCAGAAGAACGCAGGGTGTGGAACAAGAAAGTTACCCACCCTGAAACCCGGCAAATCCTTGAAGACGATGCCCGCTATTTTCTGCACCAGTCGATGTCAACGCCCTGCCTCGATGTGCTTACAAGCTGCACGGGAAGTGAAATCCATACGCTTTCGGGACGAATAATGCTCGATTTTCACGGGAATAATGTTCACCAGTTGGGCTATGGAAACGAGTACATCATTAGTGAGGTAATTGAACAGATGAAGCGTTTACCGTTTTCGCCACGCCGGTACACCAATCAACCAGCCGTTGAGTTAGCCCGGAAATTAGCAGACCTGCTGCCTGGCGACCTCAACCGCAGTTTATTCGCACCCGGCGGAACATCGGTTATTGGAATGGCTTTGAAACTGGCCCGGGCAGTGACCAAAAAACACAAAATAGTTTCGCTATGGGATTCGTTTCATGGCGCTTCGCTCGATGCCATTTCAGCAGGAGGCGAATCGATATTTAAAAAATACATGGGGCCAACAATGCCAGGTGTAATTTGCATCCCACCTCCCACAACCTACTGGGGAATTTTCGGCGACACCGAATCTGATCAATTAAACTATGCCGATTATCTGGAATATGTGATAGAAAAAGAAGGAGACATTGGCGCCTTCCTGGTTGAAACCATTCGCAATACCGATGTTCAGATACCCTCGTTAGCCTATTGGAAAAGGGTTCGTGAAATTTGTGATAAACACAAAGTATTACTTATTCTCGACGAGATTCCGATTGCACTTGGTCGCACCGGTAAAATGTTTGCATTTGAACATTTCGATATTGAACCTGATATTCTTTGCCTGGGGAAAGGATTGGGTGGTGGAATTATTCCTTTCGCAGCAATGGTTACCCGCGATAAGTATAATATAGCCGGGGATGTTTCGCTTGGGCATTACACCCACGAAAAAAGTCCGTTGGGTAGCGTGGCTGCTTTGGCAACCATCAATTTCATCGAAAATGAAAACCTGCTGCAAAAAGTTGCTGACGACAGCCTTTGGATTCAGGATCAGTTAAACCTCCTGAAAGAAAGGTTTGAACTCATTGGTGACATTCGGGGAATCGGACTATTATGGGGCATTGAATTGGTAAAAGATCCTGAAACAAAGAAAAAAGCAAAGAAAAAAGCCGAACAAATCATGTACGAGTGTATGCACCAGGGCTTGAGTTTTAAGGTTTCGCAGGGAAATGTGCTTCAGCTCTCGCCCGCCCTTACGATCAGCCGCGAAGATTTACAAAAAGCAATATCGATTTTGTCTGCTGCATTCGAAAAATATTCATAAAAAAGAGCAATTAGTCTTAATCTGCAACAGAAATGCAACATCATCCAAAAAAATAAACAGATACTTTATCAAAGATTAACAACATTTCAATCACACTCTAATCCGTTAAAACCAATTTTGCATTGATTCTTAAATAATTTCGTCATGAATAAAATTTTATCCTTAATAACCTTCATTTTCTTGTTGGGTGCAGGAAAGTTAATAGCGCAGGATGCGCTGGCATTAGTTCTCACCGGGGATACGAAAAAAAATGCTTCAGCAACAAGTAGTCTCCCAATGTTTGAATTCAGGGCTTCAGCAAACGAATACGATATAAGTTCCGTTTCGAAAGATATGATCGGAGAACATGTTTTCGGTCAAACGATTTCTGAAAAATTGTATTTGCTTGAATCGAAATATACTTACGAAGTTCCGATCGTTCCGGGAAATCCACAAACCCGCACCATGATCCGCAAACCTGTCATATACGAGGCTGTAAAAAAAATTGAAAAGCACCTGAAGAAATCCGTAAAAAAAGGTGAGATTTCCAAAGAAACTGCCTCAAAAGACTTCAACCAGGTTTTAGATATTGCCTTTAATGTACTTACTGCCGAAACCGAAAGATTTGAAAAAGCTATTACCGAAGCAAATGATCCAAATTCATTAACCAACTTGTTTACCAAACGAGTGAAACTGGTGTTTTAAGCTCCCCCTTAAAAATACATTTCATATTTATTATTCAGGCATTTACAGTGCATATTTACTGTAAACAGCCATTCCTATGTCTATAAAAATTCTAGTATTAATTCTAATTAAGTTAAAATGCAAAGATTTATCTTTTTTGTTATCACGTTCCTCCTGACGGGAGCAACGGTGTTTGCCCAAAAGGCAAATATTGAAGGAACGGTGAAAACCAGTAATGGAGAAAGCCTCCCAAGTGCCACCATTCTGGTAAAAGGAACCGCCAATGGTACACTGTCTGACAATATGGGCCATTTTACCATTCAAGCTTCGCCCGCCGATATTTTGGTGGCCTCGTATGTTGGGTTCGAGACTGTTGAAATAACAGTTGGCAACCAAAAAACAATTGAAATTATCCTGAACGATTTAAAAGAGGAAATTAAGGAAGTAATTGTTACCGCTTTGGGAATCGAAAAGGTAAAAAGTACGATCGGTTTTGCTGTTCAGGATATTAAGGGCAGTGAATTGGTAAAAGCCAGGGAGCCAAATGCAATCAATTCACTAACCGGGAAAGTGGCAGGCCTGACCGTCGGCGCTTCGGCCGAACTTCTGGGATCCCCATCGGTATTATTACGTGGATATGCCCCTCTTTATGTGGTTGATGGTGTTCCGGTTCAGACTGATACCTGGAACATTAACCCCGATGACGTTGAAAGCTACACCGTACTGAAAGGCCCTACCGCGGCAGCACTGTACGGATCGCGCGGACAATATGGAGCTATCCAGATTACCACCAAACGTGGCACAAAAGATAAACGTGGTTTTCAAGTTGAATTCAATTCAAGCACAATGGCCGAAAGCGGATTCATTGCCATTCCTGAAGTTCAGGACGAATATGGCCCAGGCGACCATGGCGTTTATGCTTTTGCCGATGGAAAAGGCGGAGGTTTAAATGATGCGGATTATGATGTTTGGGGACCACGTTTCGAAGGACAGTTAATACCGCAATACGATGGAGAAGTAACTCCCGGGACTTCTTATACGACAACATTTCCCAACGGACGTACTTTCACTGGCAATATTAAACCTACACCTTATATTGCTCGCGGAAAAGACAACCTGAAACGATTCCTGGAAACAGGCTTGTTATCGAACAACAGTTTTTCGGTTGCTTCTACCGGAGAAAAACACGATCTCCGCGTTTCGGCATCACATAGTTACCAAAAAGGTATTGTACCCAATACTTCGCTCAACATTACCAATTTTAGTTTGTCGGGTGGGTACAAAATATCAAAAAAACTTAGCTTAAATGCCAATATGGCTTATAGCCGTCAATACACACCCAATGTACCTGATGTGTCCTACGGGCCAAACAGTATCATATACAACATGATAGCCTGGGGTGGGGCCGATTGGGATATCGACGACATGCGTAACTACTGGCAACCCGGGAAAGAAGGCGTTCAGCAAATTTATGCCGAATACCAACGTTACCACAATCCGTACTTTATGTCGTACGAATGGTTGCGCGGGCACTACAAAAACGACCTGACCGGTTACGCATCAATGACCTATAAACTCAATAACTACCTGAATTTTCAGGCACGCACAGCGATCACTTCCTACGATTTGTTCCGTTCTGAAAAGCTGCCCTTCTCGGCGCACCCTTATGGCCGTGAAGGCGAAATGGGCGATTACCGCGAAGACAAACGTAATATGTTTGAAAACAATACCGATGTACTTTTATCATACGACCGTTATGTGATCCCAAAATTGAGCTTACATGCCACAGTTGGAGGAAACCTGCGTACCTATGCTTTCAGGAGCAGTTTTGCCACAACAGACTACCTGAACGTGCCGGGCTGGTACAATTTGAGTAATTCCAAGAATCCGGTAAAATCGTATAATTTCTATGCCCCAATGCAGGTACTCAGCTCTTACGCAACTGCAGATTTAACTTACGACGATTTTCTTACCCTGTCGTTAACTGGGCGCACCGATAAAAACTCCACGTTGCCTTCAGGTAACAATGCGTATTTCTATCCTTCGGTTTCAACCAGTATAGAACTATCGAAACTGACAACCATTCCGCATGTAAAATCATGGAAACTAAGAGGTTCGTATGCCAATGTAGGAAGTGCACTCTCTCAGTCGATGATCGGACCAACTTACCAATTCCTTGGTTTTAGCGTATTGGGTTATGGCGGTAATTATTATTCACCCTATGACGGACCAACTTACCAGAATTCTTCTTCATACAACATTAGCCTTATTCAAGGCTATTCGGCAGCCAATTATACCAACACAATCTCAAACCCTGATCTGAAGCCTAGTTCAAGCTCGGCCTGGGAAATTGGAACCGATGTGGGCCTTTTCGAAAATAAACTCAATTTTGACGTAACTTATTTTTCGAGCATTGATGGACCGCAAATTTTTTCATTGCCAATCTCAGGCGCAACAGGATATAGTTCGGCTTTAGTAAATGGTATTAAAGTGGAACGAAAAGGTATTGAAGTATCGGTATCCGGATCACCTGTTCGTGACAAAGATGGATTTAGCTGGGATATTTCGGCCAACTACTCCACCAATCAGCAATACCTGAAAGAAATTTATCCAGGTGTTGATAAATTGAATATCTACCTGAAGGTGGGCGACCGTATGGACAAAATGTACGGTTCTGACTTTGTTCGCACTGCCAATGGTCAGTTGATTAATGATGAAAGTGGTCGTCCGATCAGGAACTCGGTTCCGCAATACCTTGGAAATGCCAATTCTGATTGGGCTGGTGCAATTAATAACACCCTCTCCTATAAAAATTTAAGCCTGAAATTTCAGTTCGATGGCCGGTTTGGTGGAACCATTCTCGACTATGTTGAGCAAAAAACTTACCAGGGAGGCCGCCATATCAATACGGTTTTGGGTGCAATGGGTGAAGCCAGAATTAACGACACCAAAGGGATTAAATCGTATGTTGGCGATGGTGTTATGGTGAGCAACAATGTTGCAATTGTGTACGATACCGATGGTAAAGTGACTAATTACGACAAACTCCAGTACGCACCAAATACAGCACCAACATTTTTGCAGGATTACATCAGCCGGGTTTATGGTACCAATTCGGCTTACGCCATTAGCCGTACTTATGTGAAACTTCGTGAAGTAGTGTTGACTTATAACCTTCCGCAAAGATTCCTGAACAATACCTTCATCAAACAAGCCAACATCTCGTTTGTGTGCCGCAATCTCTTGTATTTTGCCGAAAGATGTGATATTGATATTGAGCAATATGCAGGCACTAATGGATCGTCAGGGTTACAAACCCCAACAACTCGTCGTTTTGGTTTTAACCTGAATATCACTTTCTAATCCAAATATTTTTAAATAGTCTCAATTATACAGAAATGAAAAAAATAATCCTATTCATGATGGTACTTGCAGCAGCAATTACATCATGTCAGAAATTCGAAGAACTTGAAAAAGACCCGAACCGTCCGGGAGAAGTTCCGCCATCACTGATTTTTACCAATGTCCTCTATGGGATGTATTATTCACCGTGGAGCGACGAGCAACGCTGGAATCAATTCTGGTGCAGTAATTATGCCTATTACGACGATCAGGAATACGACTGGACAACTACCGGTTTTAATTACAATCAACTGAAGAATGTGAACCAGATGATTGCCGAAGCCAAACGCGTTGGATTGGCTGACAATAATCCTTATGCAGCGATTGGTAAATTCCTGAAGGCTTATTATTTCATTGATATGAGTATGAAGCTGGGTGATTTGCCTTTAACCGATGCCCTGAAAAGTCTGGACAATACCATGCCTAAATACAACACTCAAAAAGAAATATTTAAGCAATCGCTTATCTGGCTGGAGGAAGCAAACAGCGAATTGCAGATACTCAACAACAGCATGGATAAATCATTAACTGGTGATTTTATGCTTGGCAACGATCTAACGAAATGGCAGAAAGTGGTTAATACCTACAAATTGCGTGTGCTGATCAACCTTAGCAAAAAAGAAGCTGACACCGACCTGAATATTAAAGCATTGTTTGCCAGCATGGTAAATAACCCGGCAAAATATCCGGTAATGACTTCGCTGGACGATAACCTAAAATTTACCTACAACAGTTCAACCGACAAATACCCGCTCAATCAGGACAATTACGGACAGACAGCTACACGCAACAACATGTCGGCAACTTACCTGAATACATTGGTTGCACTTAAAGACCCTCGCACTTTTATAGTTGCCGACCCTGCACCCGCTAAAATAAAAGCCGGCCTTACATCTGCCGATTTTGATGCTTATGTTGGCGCTAGCTCAGGTGAAAGTCTCGACGATATGTCAACAAAAATGCTTAACGGTGAATATTCACCCATCAGCAAAAGCAAATACTACAGTTCGTACTTTGGCGAGCCAACCATTCAGATCGGTTATGCCGAAATGTGCTTTAACATTGCCGAAGCCATTAACCGTGGCTGGGTTGCCGGAAATGCAGAAGATTACTATACCAAAGGGATAAAAGCCTCATGGACTTTCCACGGTGCCATTGTTGATGCCAACTGGACAGCCTACTACGCCCAGCCTTCGGTAAAATACAGTACAACTTCTGCTACTGCCCTTACTCAGATCCTGACACAAAAATACCTGGCATTCTTCCAGAATTCGGGATGGGAAGCATACAACAACTACCGCCGCACAGGAGTGCCAACTTTCCTTACCGGACCCGGAACAGCCAATAGTGGCCGTATTGCCAAACGCTGGCAGTACCCAAGTTCTGAGCGGACTACCAATGCAGACAACTATAAAGCAGCGTTAAAAAGTCAGTTTGGCGCCGAAACCGATGATATCAATTCGGAAATGTGGATCATTAAATAAACAGCATCTTATATACCCCCAATTTCAAAAACCCTGACAGTTCCCGCTGCCAGGGTTTTACTGTAACAACATTTATCCATCAAATTCTTCTTATCGTATGAACCAATTAAAAAATATCAAAGCTGTCATTTTTGACTGGGCCGGAACCATTATCGATTATGGCTGTATAGCTCCGACCCAGGTTTTTATCGATGTTTTCAGTAAAAGGGATATTTATATCAGTATGGAAGAAGCCCGTGGCCCCATGGGATTGGCAAAAAAAGATCATGTCCGGGAGCTTTTCAAACTCCATACGGTGCAAAAACAATGGATGAGCGAATACGGGCGAACTCCTTCGAAAGACGATGTCGATATATTGTATGAGGATCTTGAGCCTGCGCTGGCCAAGCTTGTCGCCAATTATTGTGAGCCTGTCCCCGGAGCCATTAAGTTAATTAATTCGCTTAAAGAGCAAGGCATAAAAGTGGGTTCAACCACCGGATATGTCACCGGAATGATGAATACCATACTTCCAATTGCAACCAGTTACGGATTAGTTCCCGACGCGGTGGTCAATTCCTCCGAAGTTCCTGCAGGTCGGCCATCTCCCTGGATGATTTATAGAAACTGTGAAAAAATGAATGTTTTCCCATTGAATCAAATGGTAAAGATTGGCGATACAGTGGCCGACATTCAGGAAGGAAATAATGCCGGAATGTGGACAATCGGCTTAACCAAATCGGGCAATGAACTGGGATTATCGTATGCCGAAACCGAAAAGGCGGATCCGGTGTGGATGATCGGAAAAATTGCCAATGCCGGGCGAAAATTGATGAATGCCGGAGCTGACTTTGTTGCCGAAGGTGTTTGGAATTGCTGGCCAATACTGGAAGAAATTGATCAGCAAATTGAAGCTGATTGGATGAGAGAAAAAAAACTGCCTGCGTATTTTCCTATTTTTTTCTGATACTAAACCATTCATTTTATGACGACCGCATAAAATCATGACCAAAGCGATTATTTCTGAAATGAAAAGATGGAGGATTCAGATTTTCACGCTGACGTGGCTGGCTTATTTCGGCATGTACTTTTGCCGCAAAAATTTCAGTGTAGTTATGCCGGTAATGAGCCATGAACTCAACACATCCAAAGAAGAATTCGCCATAGTAATAACCATTTACAGCCTTACTTATATGTTAGGCCAGTTTTTGAACGGATACCTGAGCGACAGACACGGCCCCCGGCTGATTGTTGGAATTGGATTGCTCATTTCTGTTATTTCGAATCTGTTGATGGGCTGGATGGGAACCATTGGTTCGTTTATCTTCCTGATGGGGTTGAACGGCTTCGGGCAATCATCAGGCTGGTCGGGGCTGATAAAAAATCTGACCCCATGGTTCAGGAAAAAAGAGCGTGGAGTGATGATGTCGTTCTGGACGACTTGTTATGTAATCGGAGGAATAGCAGCAACCGCTTTTGCAACTTACTGGCTTTCGAACCAAAACATACTGGAGAATTTGTCATGGAGACGTGCTTTTCTGGCTCCGGCAATTCTTCTGCTGGTCATTGCCTTGGTTTATATTGCTTTCGTCCGCAATAATCCGAAAGATGTTGGATTGGAGCCTTTTGAAAAAGATACCAGCACTAAAAAAGGAAAGCGAAAAGAAAAAGAAGCACAACTGGCCATATTCAAAAACGGAGCCGTGTGGATAGCCGCTATCATGTATTTTTTTGTCAAGTTTACCCGCTACGCTTTTCTTTTCTGGTTACCGCTTTACCTTTCGGAAGCATTACATTATTCTGACGCCCGTGCCGGTTATACCTCTATAGCCTACGAAGCTTTTGGATTTCTGGGCATTTTGTCGGCAGGTTATGCCTCCGATTATTTGTATCAGACACGCCGTTTCCCCGTTAGTTCCATCATGCTGTTTGGTCTGGCCTTCGTTCTGTTTCTTCAACCATACCTGATTCCCCTGGGTATTTTACCTACCATATTATCGATCGGATTAATCGGGTTCTTCACTTATGGACCCGATTCCCTGATGTCGGGTGCCGCCGCGATGGATATCGGTAAAAATCATGGAGCGGCACTTGCGGCTGGATTAATCAATGGCGTTGGCTCGGCCGGGCAGTTGTTTTCTCCCTTTGCTGTAGCCTATATTTCAGACCGATACGGTTGGGACGCTCTGTTTCAACTTTTTGTATTGGTGGTACTTGTGGCAGCTTTTCTTCTTATCCTGAAATGGAATTACGGCAAAGAAAATCAACAAGTTGAAGATGAAAAAAATCTTTATGTAGTTGAAACCCTGAATAGGGTTTAATTTGAATAACCGTAGGTGAAACCTACGGAAAAGCAGAAACATTAGTTCAACCCTGAAAGGGTTGAATATCATCAATATAAGTTTATAATAAAACCAACCCAAATGGATAACAAATTATTTACCCCGGGCCCCTTAAACACTAAATTATCAGTGAAAGAAGCCATGCTTCACGATATGGGCTCGCGCGACAATGAGTTTCTGGAAGTAGTAAAAGAAATACGTCTCGAATTGCTGGACATTGCCGGTATAAACGCAGAAGACGGATACGATACCGTGCTGATTCAAGGTTCCGGAACTTTTGGCGTTGAGGCGGTCATTTCAACTGCCATTCCGGGTTACGGGCATCTGCTTTTAATTACAAACGGGGCTTACGGCGACCGCATTAAACAAATGACAGAAGTTTACGGAATTAAAACAACTACCTTAAAATACAAGGAAAATGTGGTTCCTCCGGTTGAAGATGTGATGGAAATATTGTCGGAGGATGAAACAATCACTCATATTGCAATGGTACATTGCGAAACAACCACCGGAATTTTTAACGACATCGAAGGGATTGGTCTGCTTGCACATAAATTCAGCAAAGTCTTTATTGTTGATGCCATGAGTAGCTTTGGCGCTGTCCCCATCGACCTGAAAGCGCTCGATATCGATTTCCTGGTTTCATCATCAAATAAGTGTATTGAAGGTGTTCCCGGCTTTTCGTTTGTAATTGCCAAAACAATCGTTCTCGAAACTTGCAGCGGACAAGCCCGAACCGTGTCACTCGATTTGTACAGCCAATGGATTTACATGAAGAAAAATAACCAGTTCCGCTTCACACCGCCAATACAATCTATTTTGGCATTCCGCAAAGCAATTGAAGAACTGAAACAGGAAGGAGGAATTGAAAAGCGCGCCGAACGTTATTGGCTTAATTACCAGCGGCTCATTGAAGGAACTGAAGCTTTGGGTTTAAAAACTTATCTCGATAAAAAAGATCAAGGTTACATCATCACCTCATTCCTTTTTCCTGAGCATGAGAATTTCGATTTTACACGGTTTTATGAAAGCCTGCATTTGCGTGGGCAGATTATTTACCAAGGAAAACTATCGGACACTAACTGCTTCAGAATTGGAAATATTGGTCAATTGTACCTTGACGATATTGAGAACCTCTTGACTGCTATTAATGAAGTTCTGGAAGAAATGGGAATGAATAGCCTGCTCACTGCAAATTAACTAAACCTCATTCGAACGAATCAAAATGGAACTAGCTCAACATATTATCATTGGCGGCGAAGAATGGTGTTCATTCCCCGAATTAAATATTCCGGCCATAAAAGCCCGTGTCGATTCTGGCGCCAAAACCTCAACCATACATGCCAGTAATATACAGAAATTCAACCGTAAAGGTGAAAAATGGGTCAGTTTCGAAGTTCATCCTATTCAGGAGACCCAACGGATTGCCATTCGTTGTGAAGCAAAAGTGACAGACCATCGGGCAGTGAAAAGTTCGAGTGGGATAAGCGAAAAAAGGTATGTTATTCAATCGAACATGAAAATTGGGAATTACAATTGGAATATTGAATTAACACTGGCCAACCGCGACTCAATGGGATTTAGAATGCTTCTTGGGCGCGAAGCTATGGAAAACCGTGTTTTAGTCGATCCTGCTAACAGTTGTCTGATAGGTGATTATTCCGAAGAAAAAATTAAAGAATTGTACAAGCACATTAAAGATGTCAGAAGCGGGTTAAAGATTGGAGTGCTGGCAAGTAATCCGAATATATACAGCAATCAGCGGATTATGGAAGCCGGAGAAGAACGCGGACATGAAATGGTATTCCTGAGTATTCAGCAATGCTATATGAAACTTGACTCTTCCAGCCCGGAAGTTCGTTACCGTGGTGGAAGTAGTTTAAATAATCTTGACGCAGTTATTCCGCGAATACGCCCCAATCTCACTTTCTATGGCTGTGCACTGGTGCGCCAATTCGAGTCCCTCGATATTTTTAGTGCTAATGGGTCGGAGGCAATCGGAAAATCAAGGGATAAGCTTTTCTCATCCCAACTTTTTTCACAAAATGGAATTCAAATCCCAATCACCGGATTTGCCAAATCGCCTCTCGACACCACCGACCTGATAAATATGGTTAACGGAGCTCCACTGATTATTAAATTGCTTGAAGGAACCCAGGGGAAAGGTGTAGTAATGGCAGAAAATGCAAAAGCGGCCGAGAGTGTCATCAATGCCTTTAAAAGCCTTCAGGCCAATATTCTGGTTCAGGAGTTTATAAAAGAAGCCGGAGGAAAAGACATCCGTTGTTTTGTAATTGATGGGAAAGTGGTTGCCTCAATTCAACGTGAAGCTTCAAAAGGCGAATTTCGGGCCAACCTGCACCAGGGAGGAACTGCTTCAGTCATAAAAATTACAGGCGAAGAGAAGAAATTAGCCGTAAAAGCTGCAAAAGTACTGGGATTACAAATTGCCGGTGTTGATATTATTCGCTCAAATAAAGGGCCTTTGGTTTTGGAAGTTAATTCCTCGCCTGGTTTGGAAGGGATTGAACAATCAACAGGAAAAGATATTGCAGCTATGATGATTTCTGCAGTTGAAAAACAATTAGGCTGGCAAAGGAATTTGGGGTTTAGCTTTCCGGAATAAAATATGAAAATATGAAACGAGCCATGAGAGATAATCTCACACAGACGCATGATTATCGCTGGCGAGTTCCATCTGGCAATTAAAAAACAAATTATAAACAGATGAAATATTGGGCAATTGTTTACGGAAGATATTTAAAACATTATAGCAGTAATTAAAGAGGTTCTGGAAGAAATGATGATAAGTTTGGTCATTCAAGGCGTAAAACGTAATCGAATCTTGAAAATATAAAAAAGGGGAAAAATTCATTCTGAAAATTTTTCCCCTTAACCATTTATATAAGACTCTTACAATGTTTCAAAGATTGTAACTAAACCATCATTTTCACTGCTAATAATCAGCAAGCTTTTCCCAATTGGACTTTCATTGGCCTGAATAAATTGCAGGCCTTCAGGAGCATCCCCACAGTCCAGAAATTGCAGATACTTTGGGTTAACCGGATTGGTTACATCGTAAACCGCAACCCCATCAGCCCGCTCCATTCCAACAAATAACAGGTTTTTGTTGCCAACACGGCCAATAACAACTCCTTCAGGTTCGCAACCTTTATCATCACTTCTCCCATCGTCGTAATTTCCTTCAGAAACAGTTGTTTGGTCGAGTTCATTTCCACTGTCAAATAGCTGTTTCCCGGTATGTCCGTTCCAAATACTAAACGAACGTGCGCCAAAAGAATACAGTTCATCAAAATCTCCATCTCCGTCAGTATCACCAAGTGTAGTGGTAATATTCAGTCTGCCCAGATTTGAATTCAATTTTAATGTGGCCGCATTTGTAAATGCTGTTGGATCTAAGATTACACCGGCATTATTTACCCTTTTTATTTCTGAGAAACCGGCATATTCTCTGGCATCACCTTCGTTGGCTGTAAATATAAAAGGAACATTATTGTTTGTCATAACTGCAATACCATCAGGCATATATACTCCTTTTACAGGCCATGGTTTGAAAAAAACACCACCATCGGCATCGCTGAGATCCATATTATTTGAAAAAAGATTATAGTCCTTAAAACCGAGTGGTAAAATCTTTTCAATTCTCTGCTTGTTAATATCGATTTCGGCAATAGCATTGTTTTCCTGCAAAGTTACCCAAGCCGTTTTTGAATTTTCGGAAACTGCGATGTATTCAGGTTCAATGTCCTGTGCGAAGGATGCACCTGGTCCAAAAATCCGAAGACCTTGCGATTTTAATTTTTGCGCCTGTGAAGCAAATCCACTAAAATCAAGCGTATTTGAAGTGTACCCTTCTTCAACGCTTATAATCGAAACCGTTCCATTTGGATCGGTCAGGTAATCTGCACTTGGCTCACCTTCGTTTGCCGAAAGTATGTACCGACCATCGTGTGAAAAGGTAACCATATCAGGCAAAGCACCAACCTCAACAGACGCGATTACTGAATAATCACTTGTATTGAAAACCAGAACTTTCCCGTTATTGGTTTTGGTCATTGCTTCAATGGCTGCGGCAAGTTTCCCGTTACTCACAGAAACACTGTTCACCAAGCCCCCATATACAACTGTGTTAATATTCCCGATAACTACCGGAGAGGAAGGATCAGTAAGATCAACTATTTCAATACGATTATTTCCTGAACTGTTATTTACAACAAACAGTTTTTTTGTAGTTGGGTCATAAGCACTGATTTCTGCGGCGCCGGTGGTACCTATATCAATGGATCCTGATAACGTGAAGGTGCTCGACTCCTGGCCATTTGCGCCGATTTTGGCAGATTTCAATCCTGCATTTTCACCATCGCTCGAAATGGGTTCTTGTTCATTACATGCAAGAAGTAGAATAAGCCCAATTGCGATAAGTTGAATTTTTTTCATGGTTAAAACTTTTAAATTAATAAACACTGTGACAGATCAATAAAGATGTTTGTGTCTTAAATTTAAAAGCATTATTTCAATTAAAAAAAAGGAATGATTTGATTTAATGGGATATTATCTGTTATGTAATTGACCAGGTCGTTTTCCTAATCCAATTGTAATAATTGACCGGAATTAAACTTTTATCCTGAATACACATTCACGAACCAATACTACTAAGGTTTCACTAACAAATAAGGCTTTAAAAAATGAAAAATCATGTACCAATGAAAGGAGAAGTTTCCCGGACAAAGCTTGAATACCCACCACATTCGATATAGTACAAATAAAAAGAGGTTGCCTCAAAACAAATTTTGGGACGGTCTTACTTTTTATTGTTTTTGGAGATCCTCGATTCTGGAGCTAGTGTTGTGTTAATTTGAAATTGACGGATAAAGTCTTTTAAGTTTGATCCGTGCCTGATCATTTGTAAACTGCCAATTAATTTTAGCAGTTTTATTATTTCTGTGATTTTCCCATGCTTCTACTTCTGATTTTATTTCGCCAATTGTCGGAATATGCCTGTTTAAACATTGTCCGTTGAGTACGTGTAGCTCGATTTCTGCCATATTTAGCCAGCTCCCATGTTTTGGGGTAAAAATAAACTCAAACCTATCCCAGAGCCGTTTTGGCTTCTTCGGGTAAAAATGTTTCATAAAAAGCAGATGCATCATGTGTTTTAAAATTATCCATGACCAATCTAATCTTTTTTGCTGTTGGGTGCATTTCATCAGCTATTCGTTTCATAAATCTGGCCCAGTCCTTTTTTGTTTTGTATTCTGTAATCTCAACCAATCTTTTACCTTTTAACGGTTCATTTGCAATGAAAATATTGACCATTCCATGTCTTATGTACTCATAGTCCAATCGAGCTTCCTGACCAGGCCTGATCGGTGTTGATGCAACTTCTTCGATCAACTGTTTTGGTGATTCATCCATACAAACAACCGGGTAATCCTCATTGTACGGCAGCTTGTAAATATCTAGAACATGTTCCATATTGGCTACAAATTCACTGCTTTGTTTCGGAGGAATAACCCAGCCTTTTACCTTCCATGGCTTAAGTTCGTTTTTTTTAGAATCTCACCCACTGTTACATGTGAGATATAATCAATATAGCTCAGTTCAACCATTTTATCAGCCAAAAGCCTTAGTGACCATTTTGCAAATCCTGGGGGAGGCTCACTACAACAGAGTGCCACCAGTTTTGCTTCAATATCACCATCCGCCTTTTTCGTGTAATTCTGTGGCGACACCCGCCGTTCCAGCACACTAACAAAACCTTCTTCAATGAACTTTTTCTTTACCCGGTCAATGGTTCGTTCTCCAACTCTCAAAATCTTACAAATATCCATGTTCTTAATGTCAGTAGTGGATGAGAACTCGCCTTTATCACAATTCAAAAGGATATACGCTGCGCGAAAGGCTTGTGAAGTATGGCTCCCTTTATTAATTACTTTATTGAGCTCTTCCACTTCGATCTTGCTTAGTTTAATTGTATAAAGTACCATGTGTTTTTCGGTAAAGCTACACAATTATACCGTCATACCAAAATTAACTTAACACTAGTTTGAAACGATAATGTGAATAACTGGCTCCACTAACGGCATCAACCTGATTAAAATCCTGCTTACTCAGCATTTCCCTTTCATAAATGGGATAAGCAATGGCCGGAGTTGTACCGCTTTGAAGCATACGTTTGCAATATTCTTCATCATGCTGCTTTGCATGACCATCGGTGTGAATTTCATCATAGTCTAACGAGATCATTTTTCCATCTTTCATCTCAAATACCACTTCGTGACGGTAGCCGTATTCGTCAGCCGGAGTTGTGCCCTTGTAAGCGCCATCCTTTAAACCAGAAACCAACGAAGAAAAATGGTTTTCCGAACATATTTTCTGAAATGACGACCGCACTTTATCCATGTCTGACCGCTCAATAATCCAATGAATTTTTTCAAGAACTGCCGATTTCTGAATCGAGGGATTCCCGGTCTGAGCATATGCTCCAAGGCAATAATTTAAAGCAAAAATCAGGATGAAATAATTTTTCATAGTTGTATTCCGTTGTTTTTTAGTAATTCGGGATGAGTTTTTATACTTTTGCCACTCAAAATTAACCTAGAGATGATTAAGCTATATATTATAATTGTTTTCGTATTACTGACAATTGTCGGTGGGAACTCCCTTACTGCCCAGAACACCAAAAACACCTTTGAAAACATCCCTCCGTTAGTAATCGTACTTTCGGTCGATCAAATGCGAACCGATTACCTGTCGCGCTTCTGGAATAAATTTCAGGAAGGTGGCTTTAAACGGCTGGTAAACGAAGGTGCGGTATGCTCCAATGCACAACTCGATTTGCATATTCAGAAAATATCAACCGGAACCGCAACTCTGTTCACCGGAGTATATCCGGCAACACACGGGATTGTGAACGACAGCTGGTACGACCGGCTGAAAAAAAAGGAAATCAACTGCATTGCCGATGATTATTTCATCACAGTTGGCAGCGATTCGAAAGAAGGAGAACGTTCGGCGGCTAAACTACTTTCTCCAACCATTGGCGACCTTATTAAAATCAATACCCGCAACAAATCGAAAGTGTTCAGTGTTGCCATGAACGATGTCAGTGCTGTTCTTTCAGCCGGACATGCTGCCAACGGAGCCTACTGGTTCGACAATCAAAATGGAAATATGATCTCGAGTTCGTATTACGTTGATATTTTTCCGGAATGGGTGCGCCAGTTTAACGAGAAACAATTTGCTAAAACCTATACACAACGAGACTGGGCTACCCTTTTACCAATAAAAAGCTACGAGGAAAGCCAAGGTGATGATTATGTTCTTGAAAAAGGGTATTACGACCGGTGGAACACTTTCCCATACGATCTGAAAAAAATTAAAGAAAAAGCCGGAAACTATAAATTTCTCAAAACAACACCTTACGGGAATACCATTGTCAAAGATTTTGCAGTCAATCTGATCCATGCCGAAAAGCTTGGCGCTGATGAGTATTCTGATTTACTATCCGTGACATTCAGTTCAATGGACTATGAAAATAACTCATTTGGTCCGGCATCAATCGAAATGGAAGACACCTACCTGAGACTCGATCAGGACATTGCCTTGCTGTTGGATTTTCTGGACAAAACGGTTGGTAAAGGAAATTCGCTAGTGGTGCTCACCTCAACCTGCTCTTCAGTGTATCCGGTTGATTATTTGAAAGAAGAATTCAATATGCCCGTAGGCACCTTCTCTCCTGAAAGTGCTATCGCCCTTTTAAAATCGTTTCTGAACATTACATATGAACAGGGAGATTGGATTGAAGTTTCCGGCGAACAACAGCTCTATTTTAACCGCGACCTGCTCGAAAAAAAGAATATCGCGCTTGTTGATATCCAAACCAAAACTGCCAATTTCATCAATCAGTTTGAAGGAGTGAAAATAGCGCTGCCTTCGGTTTCTTTTGAGCAAGGCGATTATACCAAAGGTCAGTTGGCAACGATAGCAAATTCGTATAACTTCAAACGTTCAGGCGATGTTTTATATCAGTTCGAAGACGGATGGCAACCAATTTACAAATATCAGCGCACCATTTATAACGACAATGCCAACATTCCGTTTATCATGTATGGCAATTCGGTAAAAAAAATGCAGTTCAGGGGCCAGATAAAAGGGGAAGACCTGGTGCCAACAATTTTAGAGATTTTAAAAATGCCTATTCCTGATTATTGTGCCGGAAAAATTCTGGAAGAAGTTTTGTGGTAAAAAAAAATAATCATTTTAAAATCTGCTATCTTTGACCGCAAATTTTAGAAAAAATGGCTAACGACTGGAAAGAAAGGCTGGGGATGGTATATTCAACAAATCCTGATTTCCGATTCGAAAGTACTGCAGGGAATGAATCGGAAACTCAACCTCCAAATAGTCAGGATCTTAGGGTTCAGCTAGATAAAAAACAGCGAAGTGGTAAAAAAGCAACGATTATTACCGGCTTTAAGGGAACTGACGAAGATTTAAAGTTATTAGCTAAAAAACTGAAAACAAAATGTGGTGTTGGCGGTTCTGCAAAGGATGGAGAAATTCTGATTCAGGGTGATTTTTGTAATAAGGTGATTGAAATATTAAAAAGCGAAAATTACAAAGTCAAACGTTCAGGTGGCTAGGAGATTTTTTTTGCACCATTCGCATTGTAAGAAATATGCTCATTGTACCATTTAAATTGCTTGTTAAAACATTGAAAATTATTCAATTCGAAATAGAAAGACCTTTCTCTGACTTATAAAAAATGTTACTCGTATGCTTAAACAAGTAAAAACCATCGGAATGATTGGGGGAATTGCCCCAGCATCAACAATTGACTATTACCAGCGAATCATTTCCCGCTTTCAGGAAAGAACCGGACTACGTGAATACCCTTCCATCATCATCAACAGCATTAATTTGACTCATATGATGAACCTGATTTCAAACGAACAGGTGGATGAATTGGTTGATTTTCTGTCTGAAGAAATATTTGTTCTCGAAAAAGCAGGAGCTAAAGTGATTTTTATGGCTTCAAATACACCACATATGGTTTACGAAGCGTTGGCAAAACGGGTAAAAACCAAAATGGTCAGCATTGTCGATTCCACCATTTCCTACGCTCAATCAAAAGGTTATTCCAGATTGGGATTATTTGGTACAATCTCTACCATGGAGGGAGATTTTTTCCAGGATGGATTTGAATCGTCAGGAATGGAAATAATTACCCCGATGCCCGATGAACGAAAATACATTCATAAAATATACATGGAAGAACTGGTCAGAGGCCGTTTCCTTCCTGAATCGAAAAGCCGGCTGTTATCCATTGCCAGCCGCATGTACAACGAAGGACAGATAGACAGCCTGATTCTGGGTGGAACTGAGTTGCCTTTACTCCTGAAAACAAGCGACATGGAAGACATTGAATTGCTCAACACCACCAAAATTCACGTCGAGCGCATTTTAGATGCTGCAATTGGGAGTTGAAGAATGTTACGGGTTGCAAGTTACGGGATGTCGCGTAACCCGCAACAGTTTCTTTTACCAACTATGTTGTCAGGCATTTAAAACTGTTAGTTTTCCTAAACTTGCACCGATTTCCTACTTTACTTCTTCCCGAAGCTTCCTGATCAGTCCCTCGCAGGCATCTTCCAGAATATCCAAAACCAGTTCAAACCCGGCATAGCCACCATAATACGGATCAGGCACTGAATCGAATTTTCCGGAAGAACTGAAATCGGTCATCAGGAAAATTTTCTTTCTGTCTGCATCATTTTGTGCCATCGCTATCAAATCATTCAGGTTTTGCCTGTCCATGGCAACAATGTAGTCAAATCTCCCGAAATCTGACTTTGGATTAACAGGCCTCGAAATACTGGTACACTGATATCCCCGTTTTTTTGCAGTTTGCCTCATCCGGTAATCGGCAGGTTCGCCAGCGTGATAAGCGGCTGTTCCGGCGGAATCACACTGCAACTCATTTCCGAATCCGTTCTTGTTAATCAGGGCATTAAAAACCGCTTCAGCAGCGGGACTCCTGCATATGTTACCCAGGCACACAAATAGAACATTAATCATTGAATGGAAATTTTTCAGGAATCAAAAGTAGGGGAATTTTCAGAATTATTAAGGGAACAACAGCCTGAAGCGCTTTTACAGCCAGTGATTTTTAATACAAATATGGATCAGCTCAGAAATATTGTGAGTTGATGTTTTATCCATGCAGTGGCGCTTATGATTCTTAACCGTATGAATACTCAGGTTCAGCTTTTCTGCAATCATTTTGCTGCTCAACCCTTCATGGCACAAACTGATAATCTCCATCTCCCTTTGTGTCAAAAGTGAGTTACTATACTTTCCATACGCTTTGGTAAAAACTTTGCGATAGCCCTCTGATTCAGTATACCTGAAAATGGTAAGAACAATCGTCTCATCAGTTTTGATATCTGCAATTTCAAAGAATACTTTCAGGTTTAGAACCGGTAACAATTGATTTTCACTAAATATTACAGATCCCTCGTGCATAAACTGGGTTATGCTGCCATCCTTGCGAATATACCGGTGATTGAAAATGAACCTGTAATCCGGAAAATCAAGTACCGATACCGAATCAATAAATTTCATGATATCCGGGAAAGTTTCCTCACACCAAAGCATTCTGTCTTCAGCATGAAAATGAAGTTCATGGAAATCGAGGCTCTTATGCAACTGCCCATTTTTAAAGCAACTACTTTTCTTAAGGCAGTTTCCGTGGATGCATGTAAACTGTCTGCCTGAGTGATCAATCAGACATTCCTCCATGAGGGGAAAGGAGTTGTTGTCAGGTAAATTCCGAACTAATCTGTCCGTTTTAGAATATACTTTCTCTTCATCAGTATTTTCACTGATAATATCTTTATCCAGGTCGGAAAAAGTGAGAGTATGATTTTTACCCTTCATTTAGGACGGATTATTTGAACCTTACTAAACGATAAATAATTGCATCAGATACACTTAGTATAGTAATTAATGCCGGAATATTGAATAAGGTAACCCTCATTTAAGGACTTTTTTATACCACTTCAGAAAAACACACCATTTAGTATTTTATTTGGAAACAAAATATGACACGTTCGTGCTATTGTGCAAGCCTATAATAAGGTTGTAACTTTATACAAATCTGAAAAACAATTATTTATAAATCCTAATTAACCAACAAATAAATTATCACTATGATTAATTCCGGAATAATTGATATAGTCATTGGACTGGTCTTCATATATTTACTTTATAGTTTATTAACGACCATCATTCAGGAGATTATTGCTACTCACTTTGGGTTTAGGGCAAAGATGCTTGAACGTGCCATCTTCAGGATGCTTGAAGACGAAAACAAGTTTAATTCCCGGTTTAAAAGCATCTTCTTTTTATTTAAAAAATCAGGAAATGGAGGAAAGAGAAATTCTGCTTCCAGAGAATTTTACAACCACCCGCTAATTAACTTTCTGGGCGAAGACAATAGTCGGGGCAAACCGGCATACCTCAACAAGCAATGTTTCTCAAAAGTAATGGTCGATTTGCTTCGTGGCGATGATGTAAAACCTGACGACAACATAATTCCATTGATACAAAAATCGTTAGACGAGCAGAAACTGAACTGGGGAAACGTTAAAATAAGTGACGAAACACATCGCTTCCTTAAATCAATCTGGGCCGATGCTAAAAGTGATATACCACAATTTAAAGTACACTTGGAAGCATGGTTCGACGAAACCATGGACCGCGCTTCGGGCTGGTATAAAAAGCATATACAAATTGTATTGTTTTTTATCGGTCTGGCCATTTCCATTGTGTTTAATGTGGATACATTAAAAATAATAGAACGTTTGGAAAAAGACCCTAAACTCAGGGAGCAACTTGTTCAACAAGCCGGAGCTTTTCAGGAGGCGCATCCCGACCTGGATAAAAAACTTCTGCTTCAGGAGGTTGAAAACAATAAGTTTCTGGCACATTATTCGCAAAATGAACTACTCGCAAACGATAGTCTTCGGGATATAAAATTGAACGATTCATTGAAGCTCGCAAATTACCTGGAATTAAAATCACTACGAGACACCTTGTTCAATCAAGCTAATTCACTGATAAAGAATGATATAAATAATGTACGACATTCCCTTGGATTAGGTTGGGAAGCGTATGATACTTCTTTTTTGAATATTTTTTTCTCGCTGATAGGATGGATGGTTACAGCATTAGCCCTTTCGCTCGGTGCCCCATTTTGGTTCGACCTCCTGAATAAACTGATGAAGCTGCGTGGGTCTGTTGCCACTCCAACTTCAGATGATAGAGAAAAGAAACAAGGTTAAATGGCATCAGAACTAATGGAGATACAATATAACAAGTACAGTGTAACATGTACAAAACAAATTTTAAAAAGGAGGTAATTATGGGAGTATTTATTCGCAGACGACTGGCAATGGGATGGTTGCCCGATTATCCCGATTTCAGGGATATCACCGTTGACCAGGATAAAGTATCGAAACGTCTGGAAAAACTTGGACAAACTTCAGTAAAAGAAATGCTATCAAAAACCGGCGCCAAAACTGCATCAAAAGCTTTGCCTAAATCGATTTCGCTCACCAGTTGGTTCTCTCCAATTGAAGATCAGGGCGATTTAGGCTCGTGTACGGCAAATGCCGGGGTAGGACTGGTTGAATATTTTGAACGCCGTGCTTTGGGGAAGCACATTGATGCATCGCGGTTATTCCTTTATAAAGCAACCCGAAACCTGATGAAAGAAAAAGGCGACACAGGAGCTTTCCTACGGACAACCATGGGGGCAATGGTTCTTTTTGGTATTCCGCCTGAAGAATACTGGCCGTATAAAATTGCCAACTTTGATAAGGAGCCGTCAGCATTCTGTTATGCGTTCGCCCAGAACTACCAATCGATGAGCTACTACCGGCTCGATCCGCCAGGAACAAAACCAGAAGATTTGCTCACTCGAATTAAAACAAACCTTGCTTCCGGACTTCCGTCCATGTTCGGTTTTACGGTTTACAGTTCCATCGATCAGGCGAACGAAAACGGTGGGAAAATTCCTTTTCCGACTAAAGGCGATAAAATTGAAGGTGGACATGCCATTGTTGCTGTTGGTTATGACGATAAAATGAAAATCAAAAACACCAGTCTCGGTGGACTGGAAACAACAGGTGCATTGCTTATACGTAACTCATGGAGCATCGACTGGGGCGAAAATGGCTATGGCTGGCTTCCCTACGAATACGTGCGTCAGGGTCTGGCAGACGATTGGTGGTCGCTACTGAAAAACGAGTGGGTAGAAACTGGAAACTTTAAGCCATGATGCTATATTTTGAGCCTGCAAGCCAACGTCAATGAAGCTTCAAATGGAAACAGTGCGCCAGAACTGTATTGCAGTATTATTTCCCTGAGCATTGTTTCCAACTCATTTTAATTTAGCACAATTGGACTGCAAATCCAAAAACATTAACCGAAAATGAATATTTACTAAAGAAAAAGTTATATGGACCCGTTTTTAACTGCATTAATAAGTTCAACAGTCATGGGTGCAGTAGTTACCGCACTGCTAAATTTGACGCTAAAATCGAAGCTCGAGAAAATAACAAACGATATAAAAAGTCAATCTGAACAAATTTCAGTCATTTTTAAATCGCAGTACACCTGGAGGGAACAATCCCTGGCAGAGCTTCTCGGCCCAATAAATATGCTCCTTAACCGGACAGACACTGCATTTAAACGACTTACAGCCAATAATAAATTCGTTGAAGCTAAAATACTGAAAGAAAGTAATGAGAAAATCAGAGATTTACTTTTATTGAAAGGTCATTTAATTCCACTTGAACTTATACAGGATGCTAATAAATTAGTAGAACATTTCGACAGGTATCTTGAAGAATTTGAAAGAATAAGAGGCGGGCAAAATCCAGACCTGGATGCCCCTTTTGTTTTTGTTGGACCTAAAGGCTATCCTTTTCCCAGAAGTTCAGCTGATCAGTTCCAGACTAAATACAAAGAAATGTGGCAGGAAGTTTATGGCAGGAATAAATAAACATTATTGATTTTTAAATGTTTGAAAAATCACATGTCCATTATACCGAAAGCGATTTTTTGTGATGAAATCTGATGTTTTCAGAAAGAATTCAAGAAAGAAAAACTGATTGCTATCGAATTTTGCGTAACATATTATAAAATTCAAACATTATGGACCACTACTTTAAAATACAAACAAGTAGGATTCTTTTGATTTTTGCATTAATCTTCGGTGTTGCTGCTTTTAACTCCTGCCGGGTCCAGTTTATTCCGGCCTACGATGCAAAAATTGCCGAGCAAATTGATGTTACGGCCAAAGCTGTTGACAAGTTTTATTTGGGGATTCTGGCCACAACAACCGCCGAAAATGGAGGCCGAGCCTTCGACAAATTCGCAGAACAGTATGTGGACATTGAGGTGGAACTGAATTCATTACTGAATAAGAACAAAATACGTCCGCTCAATGAGAACTCAACCAGAATATGTGAGATTACCATTCAGTTGTGGCAAAAATACAAGCAGGAACATAAAGATGACAATACACTAAGCGACGGACTGATCAAACTGAACAACAAGACTTTCAGCGATTTATTTTACGCCATGCAAGTGGCCGAAAAAGGGAAAGCGCTGGTTAATAATCCGCCTGAATAAAAATTAATAAAACGTATCCTTATGAGTTTCAACATCAACGAAGTATCGTCTGGAATGCTTTCAGCAGTAAAGGGAGCAGTAGCTGAAGATTGGCCGGAAGTGAAATCTACCGCTGAACAGTTTCTCCAAAACAAAAAAGAAAGGCTGGTGCTACTAGCCGAACTTCGAATAAAAGGCGAGTTAAGCCAGGCCAAATTCGAGTCACGATTATTAGACGAGAAACTTATTCTGGAGGCTGAACTGAATGCACTGGCCATCTTGTCGAAAGCAATTGCGCAAAATGCAGCCAATGCAGCGCTTGAAATACTGGGGAAAGCTGTAAATGCAGCTATCTCGGCAGCTTTGTAGAGTGGTTTCTCCCGATGTCTATCGAGGCTCATTTCAGAACATCGATTTGACAAGTTGAACCTCCACGAGGTACACCTTCTCAGGGGGCTTATTTTTTCTACAATACTAAATCTCCAACGGAGAACTTTCCGCGTAGCGCCTGCCAGCCGCAGGCAGGGATAAAGTGTTATAGTACAGCAATAAAAGAATGTCCCGATTCCGCGTAGCGGATGAACTTTGTTTTTCCTCGGGTACTAATGAAACTGAAATGTAAAATCTTCGAATATGAAATACCAGAAATTCTTATTGATCTTTGGGTTAGCATTAACATTTTTTTGCATTGTTCCAACATATGCTCAGGTTAGCAGTTGGAATTGGGCCCGAAGCGGTACAGGAAATGGTTCAGTTGAAGGGAGCACGGTAACAAGCGATCCCTTCGGAAATATTTATGTTTCAGGGTATTATTCCAGTGATAACATGACCATTGGCTCAGTTACGCTTCAAAACCTCGGATTAAGTTTTAACGATGGATTTTTGGCCAAATACGATCCATCCGGAAATTTTCTTTGGGCAGAACGCTTTGGCGGAAGCGGTAACGACCGCGGAACTTCAATTGCTACTGACAAAGCCGGCAATGTGTATCTTACCGGATATTTTTACAGTCCAAAAATAGGTTTTGGCAAAGATACCTTAATCAATGCAGGTAATGTTGGCGATATTTTCATTGTCAAATACGACAGTTCGGGTAAAGTTTTATGGGCGAAAAGAGAAGGTGCGGCGGCTCTCGAAATTCCACATGCCATCCATGTCGATGGCAATAACAATATCATTGTTGCCGGAAGGTTTTCGAGCAACTCAATAACTTTTGGTACAACAACACTGACACTGGCCGGAAGTATGGATGTTTTTATTGCAAAATATGATGCTTTGGGTAATCTATTGTGGGCAAAAGGAGCCGGAGGTGGTTCGAATGATGAAGCGTATTCCATCAGCTCTGATCCTTCAGGAAATATCTACTTAGCCGGATATTTTACACAACCGTCAAATTTTGGAACCATAAAATTAACCTCTGCGGGCCAAGCCGATATGTTTCTTGCGAAATATGATCCTTCGGGCAATGTGCTTTGGGCAAAAAGCGCTGGCGGGAAAGGCGATGACCGTACCACCGGATTACAAACTGATGCATCAGGAAACAGTTATATCGCCGGATATTATGCCAATGATCCCATTTCGTTTGGTTCGATACTGATACCCAATAAGCCCGGAGATAATTCTTTTCTGGCAAAATACGATACCAATGGAAATGTGCTTTGGGCAAACGGCGTGGGAGGTGACAGTCAAGCTCTTGATTTAGCTGTATTCAATGACAATGTTTATGTTTGCGGATCTTTTCAGGCCGATACTTTGACTTATGGAACCACGAATCTGATTATTGAAGGAAGTTCTGATTTTTTCCTTCTGAACAGTGATATTAACGGCAAGCCAAAGTGGGCTATCAAACAAACTTCGAATGGTAAAAGTGGTGAAATTGCCCGTTCGGTTGCAACCGATCCTTCAGGAAATGTAATAGTTACCGGTTTATTTAGTAGCGAGCCGCTTACCTTTGGGACTTTAGGAATAAACAGCGTGAGAGGGTTCAATATGTTTATCGCGAAGCTGGGAACAACACCTACCGGAATTGCAGATTTCCAAAAAAGCAATGACTTTATTGTTTATCCAAATCCCGGCAAAGGACATTTTATCCTGAAAAGTGAACACATTCCAAAAACGATCGAAGTTTATACCGTTTCAGGTTCAAAAATTTACATGCATTATCCTGATAAGGAAAATGGCTCTGTCGAAATAGATATTTCCAGCTATCCTTCTGGAATCTATATGGTAAGCTTATTTGACGGGGAAAAACGCTACACTGAAAAACTTGTAATACGTAAAGATTGATTTCAGGAATATGATTTCGGTTGGATTTAATTATACTGGAATAAGGGAACTGAGACTGTTATTAAAATTAGTCATTTGAACCAATCAGAAAAGATGTCAACCAATTCCGAGGAATCCAAATTAAAATCAAAAAACTCCCGTCAATCTGGTGGAGATCAAATCCTATTGTCTCATCAATTTCTGTTTTTTCAGCTTTATAATTAAGAATTTCAGAATCGCCTACATCAACGACAACGGGGATGGTCAACGAAAGACGGGCAGGCAAGTCGTCATTATTCAATGGTAAGATTTGTGGCGGATTTATTTTTGATTTGAATTGATAATGCTCTCCTGAGATGGGTATCAATTTTTTTAACTAAGTATTATGATTTAAAATCTCTGAAATGAAAAAAATCACAATCAAATTATTAGCAGTATTGCTTGTCTTAGGGCTGACACATCTTATTGTTTTAGCTCAAGAGAATAGAGAAACAGAAATCAGAAATCTGGAAAATATGGAAAGACAAGCTGTATTAAAACGTGACACCGCCTTATTATTTACGAAACTATGGTCACCCGTAATGGTAGTAAACACACCAGCAAACAGGGTTGGAACTGTAGAATGCACAAAGGCATCGGTAAGAATGGGCAAACTTGACTATGCATCATTTGAAAGATTCATTGAGAAAATAACGTTTACTGAAAATATAGCCATTGTAATGGGGAAAGAAATACTTAAACCTCAAGGGCTAAGCGATAATGTCGGAAAAATTGTTACCCGACGCTTTACCAACGTTTGGATGAGCACCAAAAAAGGTTGGCAGATGGTAGCACGACAAGCAACCATCATAAATATGGAATAGCGTTTTCGTTTTGATTGAACGCTGATGGAGAATAAAAACATGCGAGAATGACACATTCGTGCTATTGCCCTTTGGCATTCAATCGCTTAACTTTAATTGACTGGTAAATTCTTGTGAAGAATTTCAGTATTGGTTAATACCAAAATTGAAGGAATTAACCAAACAGAGAGGAGTACCGAAAATCCTGATTAAAGAGTAGGCCCAAAACCGATTAGCGATGAAAGTAGAATTTGACAAAGGTCCAACCGCTGCGTTGGCTGCCTTATTGATGGAACATCCGGATTATACGCCTGTTAAAGATTTTTTCTGGTTCAACTGGGGACCGGTTTTTTATCGGGGCCGTTTAAATAAATCTGCAAAAATTTTATGCGTTGCATCCGACCCCGGACCTACTGAGCGAATTGGTGACAGGGCATTGATTGGCAATGCGGGGCAACGGGTGCAAGGCTTTCTTTCCAAGATCGGACTCACCCAATCGTATGTTTGCCTCAATGGTTTTGTGTACGCGCTTCATCCTTCCAATTTATCGGATGGCATGAAGTTGCTCTCCGATCCGGTGCATATTGCGTGGCGCAACAAGGTATTTGATGCCGCAACCGGTCCCAAATTACAGGCCATAGTTGCCTTTGGCGATATTGCCAAGAAAACCATCGACTTATGGGATGGGAAAGACAATGTTCCTGTTTTTAAAACCTATCATCCAAGTTACAGGCACGATGAAGCCAAATTAACTGCGGACTGGAACCGGGTTATAACTGAATTACGAACAATAGTTACCAAGGACAAAGGTGGTAATAATACTTTGCCAATGTATGGGACTAAAATTGAAGAAAGCGATTATTCACCGATCCCGACACGTGACCTGCCATTTGGAGTGGCGCCATTTCTTGGAGATGAACACTGGCTCAGGACCACATCACGCGGGAAGAACAGCGTAAGCCGTCCGCCAGATGATGATTTTACATTAACATGGAAAGCTCCTCAACCTTAAAAACCTCACTATGCCCAAAATTCCGATTGACCCAATGGATGGTCCGCAATATGCACTGCGGGGCAGGGTGGTAACCATGAATTCCAGACGAAGTATTATTAGTGACGGCATTGTCTATATTGATAAAGGAAAGATTGTTGCATTAAGCAAAAGCACGGAAGCTGCTCCGGAAGGTTTTTCTGGCATTCCTGTTGTAGATACCAAAGGAACTATATATCCAGGCCTGATCGAGCTTCACAATCACCTAAGCTACAACATACTTCGTTTGTGGCAGATGCCAAAAAAATACACAAATCGCGATCAGTGGGGTGGAACTCCCGAATACCGCAAGATTATAAGTGGTCCAATGAATGTGTTGGGTCGCACTCCCGGCTATATCGAAGCGATTGTACGTTTTGTGGAGTGTAAATGCCTGATGGGCGGTGTAACAACTTCGCAGGGAATTGCCCTTTTCAGTAATAACGGCATACAAAAATATTACCGTGGAGTAGTCAGGAATGTTGAAAATACTGATGATGCGGACTTGCCTGAAGCGCTGGCAAAAATTTCGGATGTTGAAGCGGCATCAGCCGAAAAATTTTTTGAAAGGCTTAAAAAACAACAATGTATGTTACTCCACCTCAGCGAAGGAACTGACGATGCGGCACATAAACATTTCCGCGATCTGCAGTTAAGCAATGGGGAATGGGCAATTACCAATGCGTTGGCAGGGATTCATTGTGTTGCATTGAAAAATGAAGACTATAAAAAAATGAAAGCCAATAATGCCTCCATGATTTGGTCGCCATTGAGCAATTTATTGCTTTATGGGAAAACGGCGGATATCGTTTCAGCAGTAAAAAATAAGTTGCTCATTGGTCTTGGCTCCGATTGGTCGCCTTCAGGAAGCAAGAATTTATTTGGCGAACTAAAGGTGGCGCGACTGGTTGCCAACGAACTCGGAATTTATAAACGGAAATCGGACATTCTTGCGCTCGCGACCATAAATGCGGCTAAAATACTGAAATGGGACAAGTCCTTGGGAAGCATCGAAGCAGGCAAGCGAGCCGACCTGATGGTGATAAACGGCACCACAGGAAATGCCTACGAACATTTTTTAAACAAATCAGAAACAGCCATTTCTTTGGTGGTCATCAATGGCGTTCCAAGGTATGGACACGAAATCCTCATGAATAATTGGACCGATGTGAAAGAGAAAATAAAGGTGAACGGAACCAACTACCAGATTCATCTTAAACAAGCTACAGCCGATCCCGTCGTAGGTAATTTAAAACTTGAAGATGCGGTTAATAAATTAAGCGATGGATTAAGGAACCTGCCCGATGTTGCAAAAAACCTGGGAACAGTTCGTTTAACATTTTCGTTCCCGAAAGCTGATGCGCCTCCGCAATGGTTTCTGGTTTTAGACCATAATGAGGAGCCGGAAGGGGAAAAGCTGCGGTTAACAAGTCCGGGAAGTCTGATGGCAAAACAACCCTTAACCGCCTCCAAACCCTTATCGGAAATTGTTGAAAAAATGGAATTGGATCATTTGACCGTAGCTGATGATCCGGATTTCATTAACATCATTAAGGATGAAAAAAACCTTCCCCAATATCTGAAGGATGGTTTGGGAAAGATGTATCGGTAATGGACGCCAAAAAACAGGTTTGAAATTGATAAAAAAGACTGGAATGAATTTCTTCCGGATTCCTATTCTTAGTTCAATCTTTGAAGAAAACAGGAGGTGGTTCGCAGTTCAGACCCTACCCAAAATATTCGACATTAAGGTCAAGATCGATTCCCGTGGATACTTCGCCAAACTATAGGAATTTTTGAAAACGATCTCGAATGGCTTTTAAGACAACTCCAATTCCCATTAATCGCATTCTTCTATGTCAGAAGGCAAAAGGCAAAGGCAGCATAGAAGATTTCCCATTTATTACTTTCCAGAATATTTCATAAAGAATGACACGAACGTGTCATTGAATTGAATTTATCATTTGTGTAATTTTAATCAAGGTTAATTTAGCATGTGTATTAATTAAGTTAGATTTCTCTTGTTGAAAATCCCAATGAAATAGGAATGTAGGATAGATTGGATGGCTTTACAATTGAGATAAACAACATCAAAGTATATGAAAATTTTACGAATAGATATCTGATCACAAATCCAAACCTATAGAAAAATGAGCGATTATATTATTTGCACTCAAAACATCCAAAATAAAAGCTTTGGGAATAAGCCCGGTAAAACAACTTATTTAAAAGTGCCTGAATCGGCAAATGTTTTCCTTCCGATCCACAAAGTAGCTTTAAGTGAATTTTTTGGCGATATAATTAATCAGGCACAAGAAGACATTATCATTTTTATACATGGTTATAATGCTGAAGATGTTAGTGTGCTTGACAGGCACCGAACCCTGAGAAAAGGATTTGAAAAAGCAGGTTTTACCGGTGACCTGATCACTTTTGCCTGGCCCAGCAATGACAATCCATTATTGTATTTGGAAGATCGGCACGACGCCAAAATTACTGCTATTGAGTTGGTTGAATCCTGCATCAAATTATTGGCGAAACAACAGGGGAAAAATTGTACCATAAACGTACATCTGGTTGCTCATTCAACCGGAGCTTATGTGATTCACGAAGCATTTGCTGATGCAAACACCACCAAGCAAACAGCAGAAATCAACTGGACCGTATCACAACTACTTTTTATTTCCGGAGATGTTTCGAGCGATTCCATGAGTACTGACAGAGCCGATTGCATTTATTTACATTGCAACCGCCTGACCAATTATTTTAATCCTTATGATAGCGCATTGGCTCTTTCCAATGTAAAACGTGTTGGCGCAAAAAATCGTGTTGGAAGAATTGGCTTACCTCAAGACTCACCCAACAAAGCTGTCGATGTTGATTGTGGCAATTACTATTACCAGAATAATGGAAAGATCGACGTAAAGAGAGGAAACCATTCACACTCCTGGTATTTCTACAGCGATGTCTGGTATAAAGATGCCCTCGACACGATTAAAGGCGAATTGGATAGAACAGTAATTCCAACCCGAACTTTAGATATGAATGGCGAATTAAGTCTTAAAGCATAAAACCGGAGTTGCCGAAAATCCAGATTAAAGAGTAGGCTAAAAAATATTGAGATATGTTTAATTCTACTGTCTTAGACATTGTTATTGGACTGGTTTTTATTTATTTACTCTATAGTTTGTTAGCAACCATTATCCAGGAGATTATTGCCACATATAGAAATTTACGTGCAGGAATATTAAAGAAGGGTATTGCAAGGATGCTCGATGATGAGTCAAAGGGAGTTTACTTATCAATACAATTTTATAAACATCCACTAATAAAATACTTAGGTGAGAATAAAAGGAACGGCAAGCCCGGCGAACCAGCCTATTTGACAGCTCAAAATTTTGCCAAGGTTCTGATTGATTTATTAAGAGGGGATAATTTTCAACCTGGACAAAGTCAAAATCCATTAATCCAACAATCAATTAATGATAAGAAAACCCTTTGGGGTAACAGAGCTGAAATTAGTCCTGAAACGCTAAGTTATATCAAATCAATTTGGGCAGATGCACAAGGTGACGTTGAAAAGTTTAGAGTTCTGCTTGAGCAATGGTTTGATGATACTATGGAAAGAGCAAGTGGATGGTATAAAAAGCAAACTCAAGTGAGATTATTTTATATCGGACTTTCCATTGCGATATTCTTTAATGTTGATACCATTTCAATTGCGGAAAAACTTTCAAATAATCCTAAGCTTGCCGCACAATTAGCAGATAATGCTGCTGTTTACATTCAAAATCACAATCAACAACCTCGAAGCTCTGGGGATTCAGTAAATCCGACCAATCAAAAGAACATAGACCAAAATCAGATAAAAAAATCAATGGAACTAATGGAATCTGCAAATGATTTAGTTCAGAAAAACATCAAGGATGCAAATAAACTGTTAGGCCTAGGTTGGACAAAAGTCTTCGATAATGATGAAATCAATAAAGATGAGAGTTGGCTTCATTATAAATATATTTTGCCAACTATTTTGTTAGCTTTTTTCGGCTGGATCATTACGGCCTTGGCGATATCATTGGGTGCGCCATTTTGGTTTGATTTGTTGAATAAACTGATGAAGTTACGTAGTTCTGTTGCAAGCACAACACCTGATGATAAACAAAAACAGAAAGCAGAACAAACTCCAACAGTAAAACGGGTAGGATGATGAAAGTTACAGTAACCAAATATTTGAACGTACGTGTTGGCAAACCCAGCCTCAATGCACCCTGCTACCAATACCTTGCTCCCGGAAGTGAAATTGAGGTAGATGGGAAATTGTATAAAGGTGATAAGGACGATGGGATTTACGAAGGGATTGATACTTGGATGAAAGATGAAGCTGGAAATTATTATTGGAGTGGTGGATTTGAAAAAACTATAACTTCAAGTATTTCAATTAATTATCTAGATTATTTCAAAAATTATAATTTTGCTTGGATAAATAATAAAGGAAAAGGAGTAGAAATAATTGTAATTGACGCTGGTATAATCTTGAATAAAGATTATTTCGATAACAGCCATATTAAACAAATCAACCTTGCCGATGATAATAATGCATTATGCCATGGCAATTTTATATGCGGAATAATAGGTGGGATAGGCCCTGTTTATGGAGTTTCAAACAAAGCGGACATATTATCAATAAAATACTATTCAAATACATCCAACGATTTGAAGGCCAGGCTCAATAATTTAATATCTTCATTGCAAACTGCTATTTCTTCGAATCTTCCAACTGTAATAAACTTAAGTCAAGGTTTTTATGATTTTCAATTATCAAAATTTTCTTCGGAAAAAGATAAGATCATTGATTTGATTGAATCCTTAGGGAATAAAAATAATTCTATTATTATTTGTTCTGCAGGCGATAACAAAGATATTAGCGACAAGATATTTCCTGCTTCGTTGGAACATTGTATTTCAGTGGGTACAATTAGTCATGAGTATAGAGATATAGAAATTATTAACAAATTGGATATTTTAACACCCATGGTAAGATTCTCCTCTTACAATAATAAATTTGAAGTAATAAGTGATTATGGAAGTAGTTTTTCTACGGCAATACTTTCAGGTTTAATTTCTTCATTTATCTCAAGTAAAAACAATAATAAATATACCAAAGCAGACATATTAATTGAACTAAAAAAATCTTCCACCAGTCGTAATAATTTTGAATTTGATGATCTATCAAAATTTCAATATAACATTTTATAAAACTATAAACTGACAGCATGAAAACTTTAATTTCCACATTCATTTTATTACTTGTTTCCGTCTTACAAGGATTCACACAGAATGCCTATTATGATGCAATAGCATTAAGAAAATTACTAGATAATAATAATCTGTGGAAACCAACAGATATAGATATTATTACTAGTATTCTTGCAAATTACTGCCCAAAAACTGATATTAGAAGCGATATGCTTGTTAACAATCCATTTCTTAGAGATTTCTCGGATAATATTATTAATAGTTTTGGTGCAATAGCAGGTCCTCAGAATTTCCGTTCAGCATTCTCTTCCTTCGGCAACCTCAATGTCACCAATTTTGCTGATGGACTTGCTAAATTTTTGGTACAACGAAGTAAAGAAGAGCTAAATGTTGCATTTTTCAGAAGGTTTCAAGATTATTTAGATGATTATCCCGAAGTGCAGATTATTTTCTCGACTACTTATGACTTTCTAAAACAAATCTATTCATACCAGTATGCTGCTATGCTGCCAGCATTGAAAGCAGCTTTTCAAAAGGACTTAAATGCCTTCAGTACTAATCTGTTAAACCTTCGGGATAAATCGAACTATGTTGGATATGGCACAAATAAGGAAATCACAGAAAGAGCAGATGAAATTATCGCTTTTCTTGATTCGCCTAAAGGAAGGTCGGTTATCGGCGCCCTGATTGTATCCAATGGAATAGTTAAAGGGAACAACGCGGCAGATATAATCAGCAATCTGGCCTCTGATGATATTTGCACAAATCATTCCGATGAAAATTTTCCGAACTTCATTCAATTGGTAGATCTATTATCACAATCATTAAGAAGCAATGAGGATGGTAGAGTTTGGATCACCAAACAGCAATTAACTGATCTTGTAAAAGATGAGATAACTTTTAAAATTTACCTTGGTTTGATTTATGCAGTTGATCAAAAAAACAAACATCAAATTAGTTTTAAAATTGATGGCAGTTCATACAGTTTTAACACCTTCCTGACAGAGATAAGCGGTGACAAATGGAATTCCGAAGGAGCAGTAAAATTTAAAGCTAGCTTTTCACTAATGGCCAATTCATTGGTCGAAGTTGCCGATAATGCAAAAAATGTTATTGATGCAAAGAAACAAGGCGATCAGGCTTCAATACTTGTCTATGCTGATTACGCCTCATCAATAGCCAGTCTGTTTAAGCAATCTGTTAACTTCCTTTCCTATAACCCGTCACTCAATAGATTTGCTCCCGAAATGATGAAATTTGCCAATGTTATTGATGACGCAGCAAATGCCTGCTACGACTTAAAATCACAGAATTATACTGCCCTGGTATTACACACCTCATCAGTGCTTACTGAAATATTGGGTTCCGGTTACTCTTTTAAAGATGACTTCTTGAAATATGGAATTTTTATGGCAAATATCGTTGAGGCAAAGAATTCTGATGAAGTTCAGACCGCTATCGAGGCAACAGTGTTACCAGTTGGTAGTTCTTCTGTTAAAAGGGAAACTGATATGAATATTTCATTGAACGCATATATAGGCCCTTACGCAGGTGGGGAATATATGCCAACGCTAAAAGAGGATCAATGGGCTTATACTGCCGGGCTGACCGCACCCGTGGGGGTCGCATTTAGCTGGGGAAATAAAGGGAACAGAACCAAGAAATGCAATGGGGATGCGCGGGGAGGTAAAAGTTACACTTTATTCCTTCCGGTTATTGATATTGGCTCAATAGCCAGTTTCCGAATGGGAGATGACAGCAGCAAAGTGGCATCGGAGATAACGCTCTCAAATATTATTTCCCCGGGTTTATATTTCTATTATGGATTTGGTAAATGTCCGATTTCTATTGGATTTGGAGGACAATTGGGACCTCAATTGAGGGGGGTAACTGCTGAAGCTGCAAGTCTAAATATTGATAAGAATTATTATCTCAGGTTTGGTTTTAATCTTGTGGTTGACATTCCATTCTTTAATCTGTACACTAAGAATTAAATGTTTCAATTTCAATCCTATATAAGATTAACTTGACAGTTCATCAAAAAATTATAATTTATGAAAAAGAAAAGACGTTCATTCAAAATAATCCTTTCAATAGTAGTAATATTAATCTTGGCATCCATTCCACTTTTAGGTCAAGATTCAACAAATCTTGTCAACCTCCCACCTGAGCCAGAAATTGTTGGAAATACGGTACTTCCAATGACAAGTTTTGAATTCTATCTTTCTATCATAATACTTGTTTTTGGGCTAATCTTAGTGGGGTTAGAAATTTTTTTAATAAAAAGTAGGAAAATAAGCTCAGACGACACAATTAAGTTCATTATTATAACCTTAATAATTACAAGCACCTTGTTTCTTATTACAGCTGGTTATAGTAATGATCAGATTGCCCCAGCCGTTGGACTATTGGGGACAATCGCTGGCTATTTACTTGGAAGAATTCAGAAACCAATAAAAAGCGACGGGGGACAAAAAGATGAAAATATTGATTAGTATAATTGTTTTGTTGCTGCATATTCCAAGTGGCGAACCACAACAAATAGGGAAAAGACTTACAGCACGCTCTATTCTAATATATAATAATTCCAATTCGAGGATTTCGTTCCTTTTGGTTGAAGGAGAGAAATCAGATACCATTTCTATTAGCGCAAACAAAAGTTGGTTGAGTCCTTCATATAAATCAAATCCAATAATTAAAATACAGACTCAAAATTTTATTTCCAATTATCAACTCAATCTCGGTAATTCTTATGTAATTTTCTGGAATGAAGAAAAAAAAATTTGGGATGTGGGACGATTTAAAAAAGGACAATGATTCCGTCGTTTAGTAATTTCATACACCCGGTTTCTAAGAAATGAACTAGCCCGCTGCAAGCAGTTTGGATTTCCCTAATGAATAAGTTATTTACTCGCACAAGCTGTGGCGAACCTACTCCAAAAAATTTAGATCTCTGACACCTTCACCCCACCATCTCCTTCGTACTCAGCAATCCACAGGCGGCATAAATATCCTGCCCACGGCTGGCACGGATGGTGGTTAAAATGCCTTTGTCGTTAAGCAGTTCTTTGAACTTTTGAAGAGTTGTTTCATCGGTTCCTTCAAGCGGGGTGCCGGGAATTGGATGGAAACGGATAAGGTTAATGCGGCATTTAATGCCATTCAGGATTTTGCACAATTCCTGAACATGTCGTGGTGTATCGTTTAGTCCTTTAAACACAATATATTCGAACGAAACGCGGCGCTGACGGCCAAAGTCCCAACTTTTAATTTCATGAATAACTTCAGCAAGCGGATAGGCGACCTGAACCGGCATCAGCCTTTGACGCTCGTCGTCGAAAGGAGTGTGCATACTTACCGCCAGATGTGCCTCTGACTGGTTCAGAAAAGTGATCATTCCGGGAACGATTCCAATCGTTGAAACCGTTATCCGGCGCGGACTCATGGCAAAACCCCACTCCGAAGTCAGAATTTCGAGGCTTTTTAATACCTGTTCCAGGTTATCAAATGGTTCGCCCATACCCATGTATACGATGTTCGATACCTCATGACGTTCCGGGATATTACGAATCTGATTGACGATTTCGCCGGCTGTTAACTGCCCCTGGAAACCTTGTTTGCCGGTCATGCAAAACAAACAACCCATTTTGCAGCCCACCTGCGACGACACACAAACTGTTTTTCGGTCATCATCCGGAATCATGGCTGTTTCAATAAATTTGCCATTGACTGTCGGGAAAAGATACTTTTTGGTTCCATCAATACTTTCCTGAACCTTGGTCGGATTAACCAAACCAAATTCGTATACACTGTTCAGCAATTCCCGGTTTTTTTTCGAAATGTTGGTCATTTCGTCAATCGAACTGATGTCTTTCTGGTACAGCCATTCGGCTATTTGTTTGCCGGTAAATTTGGGCAAGCCAATTTCAACCGCAAGGGCAGTAAGTTCATTGAGTGTTTTTCCGAAAAGCGAAGTTTTTGTTTCCATCATAGCTATTTTTCCGTCTGCAAAAATACAAAACTAAAAGACAAGTGAAGTAAAATCAGTCGATAACAGATTATTTGAATTCAATTTCAGGATTTAAACAGCATTTAAGAAGAGAATAAACTGACCGGATAATTTATAAGATGAACTTTTTTGTTAAATTCGTACAATCAAGCGCAACCCAAAGCTCTAAAATTACATCTTCAATAAAAAACCAAACAAAATGCACTTAAACAAATACCTTTTGTTGCTGGCAACTGCAGTAATGTTGTGCAGCGATTTCTATCCTGTTTCAGGATACATCCCTGTTTTAATGGACCGTGCTGAAATGGAGCGAGCAGTAAATCTCGAACCGCCGCGTCCAATGACCGATCCCGGTAAAATTTACTATAAAAACCCCTTTCTTTTTATCGTAGAAAAACACAAGGGAGTACACATTATCGATAACAGCAATCCGGCCAACCCAGAAAAAATCGGTTTTATACACATTGACGGAGTCCGCGATATTGCAATTAAAAACAATGTTATGTATGCCGATAATGCGGTTGATCTGATTGCTGTACAACTAAATACTTCCTATACTTCAATTTCGGTCACCAAACGCCTGAAAAACTATTTTCCTGAGATGGCAGCACCCGATGGTATGGATTTCCCATCCTATATTTACAAAAACCGTCCTGCCAATTCGATCATCGTAGCCTGGAAAACTAACAACTCAAACCAATGAACCGAAAAACTATTATTTCAAGCCTTTTTCTGATTATTCTGGCAATTGGCTGTTCGCTGAACGAAGGAGGTTCAGACAAGTATACTGCTGGCGGAATCGGAACAGGGCAAGGCGGCTCAATGGCCGGGTTTACCATTGTTGGCGATCACCTTTATACCATTGGTGGAGCCAATCAGTTAAAGGTGGCTGACATTAGCAACCCATCCAATCCGGTTTACAAAAAATCGATCAACCTTGGTTTTGGTATCGAAACAATATTCCCGCATAGCAAATACCTGTTTCTCGGCTCGCAAAACGGTATGTACATATACGATGCTACGAATCCTGAAAATCCAGAAAGATTGTCGTTTTACCAGCATATATTTTCGTGCGACCCGGTTGTTGCCGATGATAATTTTGCCTACGTTACCATGAATTCGGTGTGGGGAAACTGCGGACAAAACACAAACCAACTACAAATCCTCGACATCTCGGACTTAAAAAATCCAAAACTGGTTCTCAGCAAAGGCATGGTCAGTCCACGTGGCTTGAGTATCCAGAATGATACTTTGGTTGTTTGCGACAATGGGCTGAAAGTATTCACAGTGTCTGAAAACCGGAATACCCTCTATCTTCTGCAGGAATTTGATATTAAGGCAACCGATTTGATTAGCCTTGGAAAAAACTGGTTGGTGATCGGAGATGATGGCTTTTATCAATATCAAATCAAAAACAACGAAATCAAACTATTAAGTTCCATTTTAAAAGACTAAATCTATGAAAATCATACCGGTCATTCTCCTTTCATTCTTAACATCAACAATGGTTTTTGCTCAGGAAGGGCAAGCTTTTAAACGTGAAAAAATCCTCAGCATTGTGCCTCAATATGTTTTCCAGAATGGCTTCCGTGTCGATTATGAGTTTACCCTCCGGAATAATCAGAAATCGTGGCTTCAATTTTCGCCCGAAGTATTCATCAATACTGATACTGATGGCAACAACATGACTTCAACCAATTATAATAGCATGAGAGGTATCGGGCTTGAAGTGCATCACAAATATTTCATGAAGGAACCCAACGAACGTTATGGTTTTTATTTTGCCTATGGCGGTGGGTTTCAGTTTTTTGGGGTTAAAAATGATCAAAACGTCGAATACACATATTCTGAATACGATACGAATTACATAAGTTACAGAACAGAAGAAGTGAATACAACAATTAACCGTGTCCTGCTAAATTTTGTAATAGGCAAGCAGATTGTTCGTTCCAAACCTTTTATTATAGATTATTATCTGGGTGTCGGATTCCGTTACAGCATGGATAAAAATCTGGAATTGATGGAATCATACAACCAAACATGGTTCGACAATGGATACTCGGGTTCACTCTTGGTGGCCGGATTGAAGTTAGGGTTCAACTTCACCAAATAGTTTGAAAAACAGATCAGAAGTATATTTCAGCCAGAATGTTTTCATACGGAACGCCTTTCGAAATAAGCAAATCGCGCACTTCGACAACCATTAAAGCCTTGCCGCAAAGATAATAGTTAATATCGGTAGGTAGGTTATTTATTTCATTCAGGTAAGCGGTAACCCTCCCCAGGAAAACATTACAAGATTGTTCATGCGAGCAGCACCGGATGTAGCGTTCGCCCATGGCCCATTCGAGTTCATCTTCAAAATAAAACTGATTGAGTTGACGGACTCCATGAATCAGCGTTTTATTTTCTGACATGCCGGAACGAAACATGCTGTAAAATGGTGCAATTCCTGTTCCTGTGGCAATCCACCAGGCTGGGTTTTTCCCATCTTTGAAACTGCCATAGGGTTTGCTGGCCCAAATTTTCATGCCCGGAATTACTGCAGACAAGCCTGGGGTCAATACTCCATCCGCTTTAATATTGAAAAGGATGCTTATTTCCGGTTCACTATTCCCACTGCAAACACTGTAAATACGCGGTGGAACACCAGTATCAATCGTAATTTTCACCACCTGTCCTGCAATAAAATCATATCTTCTTTTCCATGAAATTAAATGCACACCGGGCGATATCTCCTGATTTTGGGTGATGGTAACTTCAGAAAGTGCTGTTAGATGATTTTGGTATTCTTCGGCTTTGGGCATTTTAGTTTTTTTCAGAATAACAAGTTTAGCGGTTTTAGGTTTATTCGAATCTAATGTAAACTTTTCATTCAATTATGAGTAAGATAAGGTTACGGCGAATCCGATGGAAAATGAAATGCCTATTTTTGCACATCCTTTGAAACAAATATCACAACCATTGAAAACTAAGATATTAAGCGAAGATGCCCAATCGGCAGGAAATATATTGCTGGAGACAGGGGCATTATTAATGAGTTCGGGCGCCAGTACTCACCGAACCAGACTTACCCTGGAACGAATTGCACACGGGCTTGGTTATGGCATCGAATTGCTGATTACCCAGCGTGCGCTAATGCTTACCATTATTGAAAAAGATCAACAACATTTTTTCAGCAGGTTGAAAAGGATTTCCCCTCATGGAGTCAATTTTCGAATTGTAAGTGGAATCAGCCATTTAAGCTGGAACGTGTTGGAAGACAACTGGACGATCGCACAAATTTCGGAGGAATTGAAACGCCTGAAATCGTTACCTCACTATCCCCGACTGATTGTTTTAGGGCTGGTTGGATTGGCCGGCGCTGCTTTTTGCCGAATTTTCGGTGGTGGCTATACCGAAATGGCAATTGCTTTTGTTGCTACCGTGGCCGGTCTGTTCGTCAGGCAGGAAACGATGCGCGTTAAATTCAATCCGTATCTGTGTGTATTCTTTGCCGCGTTCACAGCATCAATGATTGCCGGACTTGCCGAACATTTCCAGATTGGCACTGATCCCGATAAAGCATTTGCAACCTCTGTTCTTTTCCTGGTTCCGGGCGTTCCTTTAATCAATTCTGTAACCGACCTTATGGACGGGAATATCCAGAATGGCATTGTCCGCGCAATGAACGGACTGATGATTGCTTTCTCGATTGCAATGGGACTTTTTGCCGCTAAAATGATTTTAAACTTCTGACATGATTATACTCGATATACTTTCAAAAAGCTTTTGGGCAGGCATAGCCGCAATAGGTTTTGCTGTACTTTTTAATGTTCCACGCCGTGTCATCTTTTCAATCTGGACACTTGGAGCAGTTGGCGGACTGATTAAATTTACAGCCATGCACTTTGAATCCGGAATTGTGTTTGCTTCTTTTCTGGGTGCAACAGTAATCGGAATCATCAGTATTCAAATGGCCCATATGCGAAACAGTCCGCCATTGGTTTTTTCTATTCCGTCAGTAATTCCGATGGTTCCGGGCGTTTTCGCCTATAAAATGATGCTGGGGCTTATTGCTTTAGCCAATATCGAAAACACCGATGTGTATATGCGAAACCTGATCGAAACAGTCAACAACGGCGCAAAAATGACCTTTGTTTTAATCGCGCTGGGTATTGGTGTTGCGCTTCCAATGCTAATCACACGAAAGGAATCAGTAAAAAAATCACCATTCAACAAAAAGGGAAAAGCTATAGCTTAACTATGTACCTTAAACATCAGGAAAATAGAATAGGACAATCAATATTTTGCCAGAAGGACCTCTTCAAAAGCCTCTTTGTATAAACGGTTGCTTTGAATGACTTCATCATGTGTTCCGGAGAATGAAATCTGCTTGTTTTCTATGACGTAGACATAATCAGTCTGCCGGGCTAATTGAACCCGGTGGGTCACAAAAATGATTATCATTTCTTTTTTAATCCTTTGCAACAGTTTGATTACAAATTGTTCTGTGCGACGATCCATGGCTGCGGTAGCCTCGTCGAGCAACAAAACCTGAGGTTTCTGGTAAAGCGCACGGGCCAGTGCAATCAGTTGTTGCTGACCACCCGAAAGGTTAGTACTGTTTTCATTGATGATGGTAGTATATCCCTGTTGGAACTCATAAATAAACGATTCAAGTCCTGTTTCACGGCAAAAACCGATTACCTCTTGCACGTTTGGATTTTCCTGAAGGCAGATATTCTCCAGGATTGTTCCGTTGAACAATTTTACGTGTTGGGTGACAACTCCGATCTGGTCTCGCCAAGCCGGAACAGTCAGGTCAGACCAGTTGTAGCCGTTGACAAAAATCTCGCCCGACTCAAACGAATAAAACCGTTGAAGGACTGAAATCAGTGTACTTTTTCCACACCCAATTTCACCAAAGATGGTTGTCATTTGCCCTCTTTCGAAGTTCATGTTTATTCCCTTTAACAAAAGGCTTTTCCCCGGAAACCTGAAATTCAGATCCTTGAGTTCGAGAGTCTCGATGCTTGGAGCTTGGAGCATAGAGCCTGGTGCGGTGGGATTTGGAACTTGGATTTTGGAACTTGGAATTTCTGTTTCGTATTCCGGAACGGCTGCCGAAAATTCGTACATGCGCTCAAAGGCAACTTTGGCTTCCTGAAACTGGATGTTAGCCATAGCTGTATTAATGACCGAGGTAACCAAACTGCCAACAATGGAAACAATAGCCATCATTTCACCCAACAATAATTCTTTGCCCAACACCAGAAACGAAGTCCAGGCAATCACACCTGAAATAAGAACTACACTTCCAATCTGCGCCCAAAGGTTGATCCGATTTCCCAAAATACCCAATTCATAAACTTTCCCTTGAAAGAAATTGTAAACCGACTGTACAGCCTTACCTAAGAGCGTTTCCTTGTTGCCCGATTTAATCACCTCTATTGCATGTATGGTATCGATATACTTGCTTTCTGTTAAGGCATAGGTCTGCATAACTTCACGCTGTTTATCAATGATTTGGCGGTTGTATATCCATGCAAGAGTACCAAAAACAGGAATGGACAACAGGCTGATCAGCCCTGTTGAAACCGACAGCATGAAAATATATACCAGCGACGAAATAATAATCAGCACGTCAATCAGGATATTACTGCTCAGGTTGATTACAACCCGTTGTATCCGTTGCGAATCGTTCAATCTGCCAATCATATCGCCCGTTGAGGTGCTGTCGAAGAAACTTTTGGGGAGCAATAACAGTTTACCAAAGAAGGAAGATACAATCCGGATATTCATATCCTTACTTTGCCTGATCAAAAAGACTCCACGGATATAGCCAATGAACGCTTTTGCCAATAAAATAGCAACAAAAATCCCCAGACTTTTAAACAAAAGTTCTTTATCTCCTGAAGGCAGTATTTTGTCAATTAACTTTTGTGTGTAAATAGCAACTGCCAGGCCAAGAACAGCCAGCACCGTTCCCATAAAAGCGGCAACCAGTAGCACCGGAACATCATCCCTAATCAATCCCTTGATCCATGCCAATTGGTTTTTTGATTCTGTTTTTTTTCGGATAAAGTCTTTGCCGGGCTTCAGCTTAAGCAATGCCTTCGATTTCCAAACGGCTTCCAGTTCTTCGTCGCGGTATTCAATAATGCCCCAACCTGGGTCTCCTAAAATAAATTTTCCGTCTTCGTAACCATAGCACACCATGTAGTGCTCCAGATTGCCCTCTTTTAAAATGTGAATGATCACCGGAACCTCAATCTTTTTCAGGTTTTCCAGGTCGGCTTCATAGCCATTTACATCGAAGCCCAGCTTTTGGGCCGACTGATACAAACCAAGCAAACTGGTACCCTGTAGCGTGGTGCCGCTGGCATCGCGTAGCTTTTCCTGGGTGGTTTCTCCACCGTGGTACTTTACAATTGAAGTAAGGCAAGCCAGTCCGCAATAGTACTGGCTGTATTGTTTGGTGAAAGTTTTCCGGATGAATTTCAGTTCTTTGTTATTTCTCATTTTTCCTACATACCTTTTTCGGCCAAATAACTTTGTATTTTACCGGCAAGCGACATACCCCAAGGTTGAGCTACCTGCATCGATTCTTTGCTGATTTTGGTTGTGCCATCTACCAGTTTTTGACCCAGCGGTGAAGTATAAAAAGCAATCAATTGCTTCACTTCTTCAGGTGTGAAATTTTTTGCATAAACCGGGATTAACTCCTTTTTCAAATAACCAATTTCTTTGTCGAACACTTCTTTTTTGGCCGAATCCCAAACCGACTGTGCTACATCGGGTTTCATCATTTTAAACTGCGACACCATCTGGTCATACATCAAATCGTAACTGGCAGCGCTGCCGCTTACTTCCATTAATTTGAGGATGTCTTTTTCTGATTCGGTTTGTTGCGCCTGGCAAACATACATTGACAGGCATAATCCAATGAAAAATAAAATTTTGTACATGAGTTTTAATTTTTAATTGTTATTAATTAATGTGTTATTAGCTGTTGTTAATACGTCATGCCGAACTTGTTTCGGCATCCCAAATAGGATGAGACCCCGAAATTAATTCGGGGTGACTGAATCAAGTTAACACTGCACTACTTGTTTATACAAGTAATTATCGCTTCCATTTTTGTCTCTCCTTTGTACATTTTGATCAGCTTTTTATCAGTTCCGTATATGAAAACCGAAGGAAAAATTGATGTACCGAACTGATTTATAAATTGCTTGTTCCGGTCAAGCAAAACAACAAGGTTGTCCACTTCCCAGAGATGATACTTTACAGCAAAAGCCTCAACCCTTTTGACAGAGTCATCGGGCGTAACCAGTATCGTGTTCGCATTCTCAAAATGTTCCGCTTGTTTCCCGATTTCAGAGGCTTCATACTGGCAATGCTCACATTCGGGGTTGAAATAAATAATGATCGTTGGTTTTTGGTTGTCAAATTCGTCCACGCAGATTTGCCCTCCGGTTAACGATTCGAAACAGGCGTGTTGCAAGGTTTGAACCCTTTCCGTGGTTTCCTTTTTGGCCTGGTACGATTGGTGTGTACGAGTTATCAACCAGCCTCCAGCAACCAGCAATAATGCCAGTAGCAAGTATTTCAAGAATTTTCTCATCAGTGTTAATCTTGTTTAATAAAAGGTTTTTTAGGGCTAAAGCCCAGTTTTCACTCTAATCCCGGATCCGTTCGCTAAAGCGAAACGGCAAAGGATAGCGCTACAAAAGGGTAGTCCGGTCGATCAAAGCAATATCCTTTGCCGTCACATTCATGTGACGGGTCAGAAATATTCGCATTTTGCCTGGACATTAGCCCCTTAACTCAAGTTTACTGTTAAGAACATCACGAACAGAACCCAAAGCGCTAAGCCTACTCCATACGATGAAGCCACCGTTTTTAACGAACTGCCAAGCGGTTCCTCGACAACCCCGGTAAGCAACCATGCTAATGTCAGCCAGTAAATCAATTCAAAAGCACTAATGATCGATAACGGATAGATAAATAAAACGTCAACTGATTTCCTATCAAATAATTCCATCAACGATAAGGGCTGAAACTGTAAATCGCCCAGAGTATTCACCTCTTTGAAGAAGATGAGGATTACCAACTTGACAAGCCCGGCCATCACGAAAACAAAATCGGCAAGTAAAGCTACCTTAAACAGTTCGCGAAACCGAACCTTCAGGTTTGCAACGAACAGCCCAATATAAATGCATGTAGCCGTGAACCCAACTCGGGTCAAAATTGCGATTGGGACAAATAGGTAACCCAACCATTGCCATTTCTGCGATTGCTCAATAATTTTTGCAATCCGATCTGTAGCTATTTTTTCACCAAAAGACTGGTAATAAAGGCCATCAGAAAGGAAAAGATAGTTGAGGGAAAAGGTTATCACGATTGAGATAATTGTGATTACAAAAAAAAGTTCAAAAGCATAATTATAATTCTTTATGTTAATCATAAAATATTAGGAAATCTTGTTAACACTAATATGTGAAATTATAAGCTGTTGGATTAGAACAATTAGAAAAATGAAAATAAGAATTGGTCCAAAGAACGAATTCTTTTCTACTACTAATAACAATGTAGAAAGAAATCCTAGTAGTAAAGAACAAAACATTATAACTAACATTTTTTCATTAAGAATAATTTGATAAGTCATAGAATCTTCAATTTTCATTTTTTTCCTTTTGCCAAAAACTATTATCTCAAAAGAATCCAATATCCCCTTTTCAAAAAAGATTTTATCAGCATAACGTAGCTTCGAATAAGTACTTCCATACTTAATCCAAATGGGTATTATTTTTACCCACTTTGATTTGCTTTCAATTTCAATCATTTAATGTAAATATTTAAGTGACTATCCAAATTTATTGAATAGTCACTCTGATTATTATTCTAACAAAGTCAATGCTGCAGCGCATTCAAATACAGCAAAATACATGGCAGGTATTGCAATACCTCCAGTTGCAATGGTGACCCCTGATGATACAATTATGGCACCAGCACAAGTTCCTCCGGCAAGAAAAGCACCTAGCCAACTTGTACCTCCTGAAATGTTTTGCATTTCGTTTAAATCTAAATTTTTCATATTAATTATTTATTGATTAAGATATTGAAGCAACACATGCCAATGCTGTACCTTCGCCTAATAGCTGAAGTGCCATAAAACCAAAACCTGCATAAAAAGATGCAGCAATTCCGACAACTCCTAGACCGCAAGCAAAAGCTGCAGCAACATTAACTTCTCCACCTTGTACTTCTCCCATTTTTTCAAAACTTAATTCTTTCATAACGAATCATTTTTATAATTTAAACACTATTTTCACGAACCCAATTTTACCTTATGCAGTATCGCGTATAATTACCACATAAGGGCTGACCCGTTCTTGAAAGAAGGAAAGGCTCCAACTTTTTGGCCGCACCGGCGGGCCATAACCCAGCATAGTTTTCGACGACTCTGGCAGGGAGATATAACCCGGTGCGGCCTACTTCACGAATTTATTGATGCTCATTTCAAATTGGTTGTTTTGTTTCATAATTATCGTATTTTTTAGATTTAAAGTCTCTGGCTTTTTGGCAACAAAAAAACCCATGTTTCTTTGTTGCCTATTAACAAAATCGCACTTTCAATTATCAAAAAATGAGATTATCAAATCATCTTTACCCTTGTCACTTTTCAGATTCAAACAAGATTATTTAACCATACACTTTAGTGTATGGGCAAATCTATTCCAGACTTTGTAAAATAATGCCCCATATTGAGACAAATAATGCCGAGTGGTCAACATTTCCAGTTGAGTAGTTTATTTTCGACATTGAAAGGTATTCAAAGTGACCTTAATTTATAGAATTTATTGATGCTCATTTTCTTTCGCAATTATGATATTTGTTTTACTCATTAAAATACATATTATCCTCACTTAAATATTTTAAAGCCATAATATCCCATATGGCTTATCGAGGTGGAGCATAAAAAAACTGTGGAAAATAGTCTAGGTTGGCAGTACTAAAGTAGAGGATTAATTATGAACAGCAAAATTTATTTTGCCCCCCCATTTTTTTAAATTTTGTAAGTGCCTGACATTTAAAGCTATAAAAAAGTTATACAAAACATATTATATAACATGCTAAAATGTGCAAAAACAAGGGTTACCTTTTTACCTTTTCCGGAATTAGTTAATCAGCGCTATTGAGAACGATAGCGGATTTTGATTGAATGTGTCAGTGCGCCAGAAGTCCATATCTCCGAAAACCTCACTGAATAAGAAATTGGGTGGAAGTTAAAAAAAGAGCCGCTCCAATCAGGAACAGCTCTTTTAAAGGTCATTTTTTGAGCAATATTTATTCTGCTTCATAATTTTCGATTTCCTTTTCGAATTCGATGTCTGAAAATGCCTTGGCAGAATAAATCAGAGATTCTTCATTTAGAGTATTTCCCTCGTTCAGAATTTGTTCTGCTTCAAATTTTTCAATTTCTTCGATCACATCCCTGTAAGAAAATGCTTCGGCAGAGTAGGCGATTGCTGTCTCCGTCATCCAGGATTCATTGAGTACGGTCTCAGCTTTGGCAGAATTAACATCTACATTAACTGATTTTTTGTTGTCGGCAATTGCATTAATATTGATAAAACCAATGGTGACTAATGCTAAAATTGCAATGTTTGTTCTAATTTTCGTTTTCATAATTTTCATCTTTTAATTGTCTGTTTCTCCCGAGTTCTCGGGATTGTTTTCTGTTTCTATTTGTTTTCACTATTAAGACTGACAAGGAGTCGAAAAGTTACTTCGGCAACAGTTAATTAAAAGATAAACTTGTCTTAAATATATGTTAATGGATTTCTATTTTTTTACCAAATATTAAGAATGGCGCAGGAAACAGGTTTTTGTACTGTTTCGGAATCTCATTGAAAAGACCAAAAATGCACGATCCGCTACCCGACATTGAGGCATATACTGCGCCAAGATCATAAAGCTTCTTCTTCACCTCTTCAAGCTCAGGATACTGCTGAAATACAGACTGTTCAAATTGATTAATTACTTTTCCATTCCATTCCTGAACCGGAAGGGAAAGCAACTCAGGCAACGAAACTGATGATTTTTGCGGCTCTACCAATTGAAACGCTTTTGCCGTTGAAACTTCAACCGGCGGCTTGACCAGTAATGTAAACATACCGTTAAGTTGAATATCTATTGCCTGCATTATTTCACCTCTTCCGGTAGCGTAAACAGGTTTATTCAGGATAAAAAAGGGGCAGTCGCTTCCTAAAACGGCTGAATATTTCAGTAATTCTTTTTCATCCAGACCTAATTTGAAGGATTTATTCAATAATTTCAGCATAAAAGCTGCGTCTGACGACCCTCCTCCAAGTCCGGCTCCAAAAGGAATTTGTTTGTGCAAATGAATTTTTAATACGGGAAGATTGAAGTCCTTCTGCAAAAGTCGATATGTTTTTACCACCAGGTTTGACTCCGGATCGCCTTTAATAGAAATACCACTTGTTGAAAACTGAAACTTGTCAGCTTCCGCAAATTCCAGTGCGTCGCACCACCCAACAGGAAAGAACACGGTTTCGAGATTGTGAAACCCGTCCGGTCTTTTTTCGGTGATGTGCAAACCGAGATTTATTTTAGCGTTTGGGAATGAAATCATAAAGCAAAAATAGGAAAATCATGCATGGATTTGAATGTAATCTTTTCATTAAGTCTGCCTTCAACTGATTTTTCACATAAAAAAGGAATCTGAAAGCGTGTTTTTTTGCGGCTCAATATAAAATTCCTATTTTGTATGGCATTAAATCTGCAATTAATGGTTAAAGTTAAAAAGCCCGATATTCGGTTAATTATTAAGGACTACTTCATTATGCTTATGGGGTTAACCCTTTATGCATTCTCATGGACGCTCTTTTTAGTTCCGGCGGAGATTACCGGCGGAGGAATCAGCGGTTTGGCAGCGGTGATTTTTTACAGTACGAAAATTCCAATCGGGCTAACCTTTTTTGCCATTAACGTGGTTTTGGTGGGCATTGCCATGAAAATTCTCGGTGCAAGCTTTGGTATCAAAACCATTTTTAGCATGAGTGTGCTTTCAGTTTTATTCTCTATCCCTCAAAACATGTTTCCCGGAGCAATCATCAATGATAATTTTCTTTCAGCAGTATTGGGTGGCATGTTGGGAGGTGTAGGAATTGGCCTTGTTTTTTCAAGGGGTGGAAGTACAGGTGGAACCGACATTATCGCCATGATTATCAACAAGTATCGAAATATAAGTCCGGGACGAATCATCATGTATTGCGATGTTATCATTATTGGTTCTTCGTTTTTTCTGGTGCATTCGATAGATAAAATGGTTTATGGATTTGTATCCATGGCTGTTGTGTCTTACACTGTCGATGCTTTTTTGAGTGGATCAAATGCCTCGGCCCAGATTTTCATTTTCTCACCCAAATATGAAGAGATTGCCGATTTCATTAAAGATGAGACCATGCGCGGAGTAACTGTGCTTGATGGAACTGGTTGGTACACTCAGCAAGATGTCAAGGTTTTGATGACCATTGTTCGCAAAAAAGAAACGAGTGTACTTTTCAGAAAAGTAAAAGAAATTGATCCTGATGCCTTTATCTCGATGGCCAGTGTTATGGGCGTATATGGTCAGGGATTCGACAAAATAAAAGGTTGACCAATCCGTTTAAAAATTGTTAGTTTTGGAAAGTTTAAAGTGTATTTCCGGGAAAATACTTTCCTCCTGAATTAAAGTATTTTCCCGGTTTTCTATTATTAAAAAGCAGGTACCCATGAAGATAATTATTCCTCAAAAATATCAGAAGCTTAAAAGAATCCTGATTTGGATTGTGTCATTTATATTTTTGCTGCAAGTCGCATACTTCGTCTACGATCAGTATGAAACGAAACGTATCATGAAAGAACTGGCAATAGAAAAAGAGGTTGAAAGACCAGCACCAGTTATGCTTTTCAATCTTCCGGTCGATTCGTTTACCGTAGTTCCCGGGCAAGTCAGATCAGGACAAAATTTGTCGGACATCCTGATGAAACAAGGAATTTCGATGACTGAAATAGATGCAATTTCAAAAAAATCGATTCTGATTTTTGATGTCAGGAAAATGAAAATTAACAATCCCTTCTATTTTTTTATGAATAAAAAACAGCCTTCAAAGGTGGAATACTTTATCTATGAAATCAATCCGGTAGACTACGTGGTTTACGATTTGAGCGACAGCCTCCAGATTTACAAAGAGAAAAAGCCCATCGTCACCCAGATCAAAACAGCCAGTGGGGTAATTACGTCTTCACTCTGGAATACCATGAAAGCACAGGCTCTGAGTCCGATTCTGGCCATGGATCTGTCTGATATTTACGCCTGGAGTATCGACTTCTTTGGAATTCAGAAAGGTGATAAATTCAGGGTTATTTATGAAGAAAATTTCGTGTCAGGAAAATCAATCGGTATCGGACGTATTTTTGCCGCCCAATTCGTTCATGCCAACGAAGATTTTTATGCTTTCCGTTTTACTCAGGACAACGAGGACAGCTATTTCGACGATAAAGGTAAAAGCCTGAAAAAAGCATTTTTGAAATCCCCGCTTAAATTCAGCCGCATTAGTTCGCAATTCTCAAATTCACGATTTCATCCGGTCTTAAAAATTTACAGGCCTCATCACGGTGTGGACTATGCCGCACCCACAGGCACACCGGTTATGTCAATTGGCGACGGGACTGTAGTTGCAAAAGCCTATCAGGCTGCCGGAGGAGGAAACTACCTGAAAGTAAAACACAATTCGGCTTACACTACAAGCTATATGCACCTAAGCAAATATGGAGAAGGAATTTCAAGTGGAGTCAGGGTTAGGCAAGGTCAGATTATCGGTTATGTTGGAGCAACTGGTTTGGCTTCGGGTCCGCATCTCGATTTCCGGGTTTTCCTGAATGGAACACCAGTTAATCCGCTAACCATTAAAGCACCTCCAACCGAACCGGTTTCACAGAAAAACATGAGTGATTATACTGTTCACCGCGATTCGATGATGACTAAATTGGTGGCTATTAAGAATTTTTAAAATTGTGAGAAGACGGAAGTCGGAAGTCAGAAGAGTGTTAACTCCCGACTCCGGACTTCAGACTCCGGACTTTATAAACCAAATCCCATAAAACGATTCCTGCGCTCACCGAAATATTGAACGAATGTTTGGTGCCGTATTGCGGAATTTCAATGGCTCCATCACACATATTCACTACTGATTGCTGAACTCCCTTTACCTCATTTCCAAAAATTAAGGCAAGCTTCTGTCCTTTCTTCGGGTTGAAATCCGGTAACATGATGCTGTTTTCAACCTGCTCAACAGCTAAAACCAAATATCCGTTTTCCTTCAGATGACCAACTGCGATTTCTGTTTCAGCAAAATACTCCCAGGGAACTGATTTCTCAGCATCCAGCGCAGTTTTATGAATTTCAGTATTGGGAGGAGTAGCAGTAATGCCGCACAAAATCAACTTTTCGATCAGCAAAGCATCGGAGGTACGAAACACCGAACCGATATTATTACAACTCCTGATGTTATCCAAAACGACTGTTATTGGTGTTTTTTCGATCTCTTTATATTCGTTAACCGATAAACGGTCGAGTTCTGAGTTCTTTAATTTACGCATCATCTTTGATTTACTATTTGACAATTTACTATTTACTATTTGAAAGCAGAAGATCGTAAATAGTAAATGAATAAATGGTAAATAATTAAACTTGTTTTCTCCTGATAGGCATCGACATACAACGTGCGCCACCACCTCCACGGGCAAGTTCTGATCCGGGAATCGTAATCACACATTTTCCATCAGGAATTTCACAAAGTCCACTCAATAAATCTTTGGCCGGAATAATCTGAAATCCTCTTTGACTGAGTTGTTCCATGGTATGAACATTACGCTCGTAGCCAATCACTTTTCCCGGAGCAAATGCGAGGAAATTCGCTCCGCTATGCCATTGTTCCCGCTCCTGTGTCCAGCTGTCAATTCCTCCCCCACACTTAATCGGTTCCATGTCCATTCCAAGATTTTTCAGCGCTTTTGGTAAATTCTTCTGTTCCCGAATATCAATTACTTTCCCATTTTCAACACGAATATGAATGGTATGAAATCGGTTGGTTCCCATAATAAGCGGTTCGTAAACCATACAGGCATCAACATCCATAAATGTAAAAACCATATCCAGATGGATGAATGATTCGGGGGTATCAGGTAATTCCTGAATCAGAATATGCTGCATCCCGCTTTTTTTAGCTTTGATGTTTTCGAGAATAAAGTCGATACCCTGAGTACTTGTCCGGATGCCGGTTCCAATGACCAATACATCTTCACGCCCAACCTGAAAGTCACCTCCTTCAATGGATACTCCCGGGAAATTCAAACTATTTTCCGGAGAATTTGGATTGATAGTTTTGGTTTCCAGCATTGGATGGTTGTTGAAAATGGCATTCATGATGACAGCTTCACGATCGCGTACCTTACTGGCCATTTTGCCAATCAGCACTTCATTTCCAAATGACATGGACGCGTCGCGGGTAAACAGGAAATTATGCAAAGGACGAAGGCTAAACCTCTCCTGACTTAAATAGCGGGTCAGATTATTCCGCTCCAGATAAACACCCTGAATAAGCTGGCGAGCCAGTTCCTCCGCATTTTGATCAGCAAGCAAAGGATAAATATCCATTGCGCCTTCGTTTTGACAGATTTCTTTGAGCAAAGCTGACTTAACTTCTTCATTCTGAAAAATATCAGAAAGCAAATCTTTAACCTCGAAGGTTTGGGTAACCTTATTCAGTACACTTTTAAAATCGGTATACTCATTTCCTGCAACAGATAAATTCAGAATATCGCTGTACAGCGCTCGCTCAGCATTTTCAGGAGTCATTTCTTCAACTTCCTGCCCGGGTGTATGAACAATAACTGCTTCCAGTTGTCCAAATTCCGAACAAACATCTATTTTAATTTTTTGGTTGGTCTGCATATTTTTTCTTTTTGCCCAGCAAAGATACAAACATTGAAGTTCAGGGAATCGTAAACTAATTTTTAATCGTTTCAGTTTTATAACATATCCTTATCTTTACCGAACATTGCGGAGCTTATGAAACACTTGTTGATTTTGATTCTGATTTGTTTCGCTTCTGTTTTTGCGTCAAGGGCACAAAAGCCAATTTTATCACATCGCGATTCAATTGTGGTGGTTAACGGTGATACTTTGCCACATTTTAATCTTTCAACTACAAACATTTATAACGAAAAAAATATCCGAAGGAAGCACCACCATGACCAGCAATACTGGAGGTTGGTTATGCGGGTCAAGAAAGTTTTGCCTTATGCCAAAGAAGCTGCCGCATTACTAAAAAAATACGAGTTGGAAGTTCCTCCTGATGCAAGGGGAAGGGACCGTCGTGTTTATGTCCGGAGGGCTGAAGATGAATTGATGAATAAATATGGAGCCACTTTAAAAAAGATGTCGATTAATGACGGACGAGTTCTCATTAAACTCATTGACCGCGAAACCAATAAAGTATCGTACGAACTTATCCATGAATTAAAGGGAGATGTTTCGGCGGTATTTTGGCAAGGAGTTGCACGCATTTTTGGGAATAATCTGAAATCTAAGTATGATCCGTGGGGAGAAGATCGCCAGATCGAGCAAATTATTCAGTATATAGAAATGGGGATTATCTGAAGAACTAAATGAAAGATTGACGATTAAGCAATTTACTATTTACGATTTGAACGTTTGGCGGGCACTACCAATGGTAAATAGCAAATGAAAAAATGGTAAATGATATTATACTCCTTTCCCTTTCACACACTCCATAATCGTATAAATCAGAATTTTGAAATCAACATATAATGAAATGTTTTTAAGGTAAACCATGTCGTATTGCAGACGTTCTATCATTTCATCAACATTCGATGCATACCCGTATTTGACTTGTCCCCATGAAGTAATTCCAGGTCTTACTTTCTGCAAGTGAGTTACGTATGGCGCTTTCTCCGAAATCTGATCGATGTAGTATTTTCGTTCAGGACGTGGGCCTACCAGCGACATCTCGCCGAGAATAACATTTAAAAACTGAGGAATTTCGTCCAAATGAGTACGCCGCATAAACTGACCAATCGGAGTAATCCGACTATCCTCAGAACTCGAAAGAAGCGGACCATTTGTTTCGGCATTCTTTACCATAGTACGCAATTTAAATATCGTGAATGTTTTTCCAAATTTCCCTACCCGTTCCTGAGTGTACAATACAGGGCCTTTCGAACTCATCTTTATTCCAATTGCCAATCCGATAAAAACCGGAAAAAAGATGATCAACGCAATTACTGAAACAACAACATCAAGTAATCGTTTGACATTTTCCTGCCATACGGGCATCAGCCCATTAGAGATTTTTAGCAGTGTGCTGCCGAAAATGGTATTAGTTTTGGCCTGATTAGTCAAAATATCGAACAAATCAGGTATTCCCCAAACGGTGTGCGTACGGTTTTCGAGCATAATAAGGATTTCGCTCAGCAACTTGTGCTCCGATGATTCAATGGCGATAATGATTTCTTCAACTTCATATTCATTAATTACCTTTTGCAGGTTTTTATACGATCCGAGATTGGGAGCATATTTTTCAAGTGGATAAGAATCCAGTTCATCAACGGTTAAAAATCCGATGATCTTATTCCCCGCCGGTCGTTTTTGCGTCATCATATCCTCCATCAATCGAACGGCTTTTTCGTTCGCCCCAATTACAATGGTATTAAACCCGATTATGCGCCGGTGAATACGATGAATAGTTCGGGTAGTAATAATAAGCCTGAAGAGATAGGTAAATCCAAAATGTAATCCAAGCAATGCAAAATACAGGTTGTAATACTTGCGATAGTCAGGAACCCAGTCGTTTAACAGCAAAAGAAAAAAGATAACGGTTACTCCGGCAATGGAGGTAATCGCAGTTTTACCCAGTTCAAGCAGACGCGATTTGCGATAGATGTACGAATATTGACCGGTAATATAATATAGAGTAATCCAGAACGCAGGAATAAAAATCAGTGCCAGATAAAATTGTCGGGTAAATTCCAACGGAATATCATAGCCGAATTTAATGGGTTCAATGTAAATCTTTCGGTAAGAATAAAATAGAGTCCAGCTAATAAGTGACGCAAGAATATCGAAACCCAGATACCTGGCTATTTGTAATTTTTTATGCATAAGAAAGGTTTGGTCCTGATTACATTCGTAATCAACGAACGCAACGAACAGTAAAATATTGCGGCAAAAATAGATTTTAATTGTTAAAAATCGATCCCGTTAAAACGCAAATGCTCTCTTATTTCATGCACAATCTGAACACCGTGGAGTAGATTGTCAAAGGAGTTTGACTTTTTATCATGATTTTGAATCAGCCGGATGTAATTGCCAATCGCAGTATACTCCTGATTCAAATATGGATATAAAACATAAAGTGGAGTTTCGAATTCGAACCGAATTCTTTTTGATTGTTCAAATATCTCACAATAGCCTGGCACTTTTTCCTGAGAAATGGTTAAATTAAAAACACTTCCGTTCTCGTATTCAACACGAAGATTTAAATTGATCTGTACACCTGATTCTCTCATTCCAAATATGTCAAGCTTTTTATAATTACTTTGAACGACTCGGTTCATGGCGGTTAGCAGAAGTAACATTTCGTGCGAAGGTTTAGTGGATGTACCCTCGAAACACGTTCGCAAATTAATCAGAAGTGGTTTTTCGAATTTATTGCTGAATGGATCAAAAGAAGGAATATAATTGAACGGATTATAGATGGAAGTAACTATTCCCGCTTCTTTTTCCAGATCAATCAGATCTTTAATTTCTTTGATGCTCAGATTCGGAATTGTTTTCAGATACATGTGTTTGCTTTTCCGAAGTATTAACCTGATCAGTTCACAACTGATTGTTTTATCGCTCAGAATAAGTATGGCATCCGAAATGTCCATCAATCCGGTAGGGCTCATCGGTTCAACGAAGCTTGCTGGTACACCTGCATTTCCGGAGAAATACACACCGGCCACTTCTGTTCCGGGCATTGTTTTCAACTGGTTCAGAAGGTCAGGACTGGTTGTCTGATCGCCAAAGATTCCGAGTTTAATCATACCTGCAAAATAGGAATAAATTAAAAGTTGTAATATTGCTGATCAAATTACTTTTCAACTGCGATTGTTAATATTGTTTGCAGTTGGAAATCTATTCGATCCTATATTTGGCTAATTTTGAAAAAAAGGAATATTTATGGAGTTTCAGGATACATTACGTCATCAGGGGTTAAGAAAAATAATGGTGGAAGGTATTCGTATCAAAGGGATTAAAGACGAAAAAGTATTGGCTGCTATGGGGAAAGTGCCCCGTCACCTCTTTATGGAAAGTAGTTTTATTCAGTTCGCTTATAAAGATCAGGCCTTTCCAATCGGGGCAGGGCAAACAATCAGCCAACCCTATACGGTCGGTGTTCAAACTCAATTGTTGCAGGTTGAGCGTTTTGATAAAATTCTGGAAGTAGGTACCGGATCAGGTTATCAGGCTGCGATTCTCCTTGAAATGGGTGCCAGCGTTTATACCATCGAACGTCAACGAGAATTATATCTGAAAACTCTATCAATCCTGCCGCAAATTGGTTATCATCCCAAATTTTTCTATGGCGACGGATACAAAGGACTTCCAACTTACGGCCCTTTCGATAAAATCATTATAACTGCCGGTGCACCTGCTGTTCCTGAAGAACTGATTGCTCAGCTGAAAGTTGGCGGACGAATGGTAATTCCGATGGGTCCGCGCGAAAAACAAACCATGTACGTGGTGGTTAAAACCAGCGAAACCGAATATTACAAAGAATCACATGGAACTTTTGTCTTTGTTCCGATGTTAAAAGGAACTGATAAATAGAATTTATTTACCATTTTTTCATTTACTATTTACCATTTTTCGTGTTCATTCAAATCACAAATAGTAAATGGTCTAATAGTCAATCTTACGCAATGATATCAATTAAAAAATTCACGTTCAATCCAGTTCAGGAAAACACTTTCGTTTTATTTGATGAAACCGGCGAATGCGCCATTATTGATGCGGGCTGTTTTTTCGAAAACGAACGTCAGGAACTTGATAAGTTCATTGCTGAAAGGCAATTAAAACCAGTTAGGCTGATCAATACCCATTGTCATTTCGATCACATCATGGGAATTACCCATTGCCGTGCAAAATACCACTTGCAATTCGAAATTCATCCTGATGAAGCAGTTCTGGTTGAACGCGCTGTAGATCATGGCGACCGGTTTGGAATCCCAATGGAACCGATTGATGCTCCGGACGCATATTTTCAGGAAGGCGATCAGATTACCTTCGGGAACTCATATCTACAGGTAATTGAAGCGCCGGGACATTCGCCAGGTGGCGTGGTTTTCTACAATCCTGAACAAAAAATACTGATTGCAGGCGATGTGCTTTTCTACGGAAGCATTGGAAGAACAGACCTTCCCGGCGGAAGCTTTGAAAAATTGGTTGGTCACATCAAAACCAAACTGCTTACTCTTCCGGAGGAAACAGTTGTGTATTGCGGCCACGGCCCCGAAACAACCATCGGTTTTGAAAAGAAGAATAATCCGTTTCTGATGTAATTTTGAATTTTGCAATAGCGAAAAAAGAGTCACTTGACCAGTATATATTTTGATTAACTTTGATCTATGAAAGCGATAAAAGAAATAGAAGCAAAAATCAGTCGGTTATCCCCAGGATTATTGGATGAATTGGAACATTTTTTAGATCGCTTGATCAACAAAAACAAGGCTCATCAAACTTCAAAATTAAGACAGGATTGGGCAGGAGGTTTAAAAGATATCAAAATGTCATCCATTGATTTACAAAAAAAAGCAATGGATTGGAGACAAAAGTAAGATTTTTAGTTGACACCAATGTCTGGTTGGAACGGTTGCTTGATCAGGAAAAATCAGAGATTGTTTCCCGATTTCTTGACACGATTTCATTGGATGATTTATTCATAAGTGATTTTGCAATTCATTCAATTGGAGTTATTCTTTCGAGATATAAAAAATTGGACGTATTTGAAAAATTTCTGAGTGACTTATTTGTAAACGGACAACTCGAGTTACTCTCACTTAATTCAGTTGACTTGGTGAATGTTATTTCAAACATGCAAGAATTCAATCTCGACTTCGATGATGCCTACCAACTTTCGGTTTCCCAAAAGTATGACTTGGTCATTGTAACCTTCGACAAAGATTTCAATGCTAAAGGAATAAGAAAAATACACCAGAGGAAATAATTCTAAATCAAGGAACAACCGATTGGGAGTCACAGATTGAGTAATCTATCTAGAAGGTATTTCTGCATTAGAAGTTTATGTTACTCGAAGTTTGTTGGGTGATAATCTTCCAAAATAAAAATTCCTGTTTTCAGAAAATTAAAACGGCAAAAATCATTTTTAGGAATTTATATTCTTCCTAAACTTGCACACTGTAAAATTTAAATAAAAACATACGAATGCCACTTACCTAAGCCCCCTCCCTCGCCCGCCTGCCGCGAGGCAGGGAGGGGGTTGGGGGAGGCTTCAAATTCACTAAAAATATGGCAAGCGATAAATTTGTAATGCGCCACATTGGGCCACGTGATCATGAAATTCAGGAAATGCTGAATGTTCTTGGAGTTTCAACGCTCGACGAATTGATGAACCAGACCGTTCCGGAAAATATCAGGCTGAAACAGCCGTTGAAACTGGAAGACGGTTTGACCGAACGTCAGTATTTCCGCAAGATCCTGGCTCTGGCCGCCCAAAACAAAGTGTACAACACCTACATCGGGATGGGTTATTACGACACCATCACCCCGGCAGTAATTCTCCGGAATGTATTGGAAAACCCGGTTTGGTACACCAGCTATACACCTTACCAGGCCGAAATTTCGCAGGGTCGACTGGAAGCTTTGCTGAATTACCAGACCATGATTTGCGATCTGACCGGAATGGAACTGGCCAATGCAGGTTTGCTTGATGAAGCCACTGCCGCTGCCGAAGCCATGATCATGATGCACAATTCGCGGTCGCGCGCCAAAGCAAAAGCCAACGCCAATGTGGTTTGGGTGGACGAAAAAGTATGGCCGCAAACACTGGATGTATTGATTACCCGCGCTAATCCGCTGGGTATTGAACTGAAAGTGGCCGACTGGAAAAACTTCGAACTGGACGAAAATTCGTTCGGAGTCATTGTTCAATACCCCAATTCCGACGGCCAAATCGTCGATTATTCATCATTGGTAAAATCAGCTCACGAAAAAGAAGTGTTTGTTTCGGTTGCAGCCGATTTACTGAGCCTGTCCATCCTGACTCCTCCGGGAGAATGGGGTGCCGACATTGTTTTTGGAAATTCGCAACGCTTTGGTATCCCGATGGGTTATGGAGGTCCACACGCTGCATTCTTTGCCTCGAAAGATGTATTTAAACGAACCATGCCAGGACGAATCATCGGTGTTTCGAAAGATGCACATGGCAACCGTGCGCTTCGTATGGCTTTACAAACCCGCGAGCAGCATATCAAACGCGAAAAGGCAACTTCAAACATTTGTACTTCACAGGCATTGCTTTCGAACATGGCTGGATTTTACGCCGTGTATCACGGACCTGAAGGAATCACTCAAATTGCAACCCGCATCCATGGTATTGCAGCTTTACTCGAAAAAGAAATTTCCGCATTAGGATATACGCAGCTTAACAGCAACTATTTCGACACCATCCGTTTTGCGTTGCCCCGCCACGTAAAACGCGAAGACATTGAATGGCTGTCGCTCGAACTGGAAATGAATTTCCGATATTTCGAAAATGGCGAAGTTGGCCTGAGTATTGATGAAACTACCAACCTCGACGATATTAACTGGATCATCGAAGTATTCGCCAAAGCCGCCAACAAACCTTGGGTTAAGAATACTGAATATCCATCTGATTGCATCATTCAGCCTGAATTCCTCCGGACTTCGGATTTCATGCAGCAGGAAGTTTTCAATAAATACCGGTCGGAAACCGAGATGGTTCGTTACATCAAAAAGTTGGAACACAAAGATATTTCGCTCACCCATTCTATGATTCCACTGGGATCGTGCACCATGAAACTAAATGCTGCTACCGAAATGTTGCCATTGAGCTGGATTGAATTTGGGGGCATCCACCCGTTTGTTCCGAAGAATCAGGCTCGCGGATACCACGAAATGATGGAGGAACTGCGCCGCGACTTAGCCGAAATCACGGGTTTTGCTGATGTGAGCCTTCAGCCCAATTCAGGAGCGGCAGGCGAATATGCCGGATTGATGGTCATCCGTCAATATCACATCAGCCGGAGCGAAGGTCACCGCGATGTGGTGCTCATTCCTTCGTCGGCTCACGGAACCAACCCTGCCAGCGCTGTAATGGCCGGTATGAAAGTGGTGGTTACGCCTTGCGATGAACGTGGGAACATCGACGTGGAAGCATTGCGCCAGAAAGCCGAAGAATTTAAAGATACTTTGTCATGTTTCATGGTGACTTATCCGTCCACGCACGGGGTTTACGAATCGTCGATCACCGAATTGTGCGAAATCATTCACTCACATGGCGGACAGGTCTACATGGACGGCGCCAACATGAATGCTCAGGTTGGTCTGACCAATCCAAGCCGCATCGGAGCCGATGTTTGTCACCTGAATTTGCACAAGACATTCGCCATTCCACACGGAGGCGGTGGTCCGGGTGTTGGCCCGATTGCAGTTGCGCCTCATCTGGTTGAGTTCCTGCCTTCGCATCCGGTAATGAACAACGGACATGTTGGAATCACTGCTGTATCAGCAGCTCCATGGGGAAGTGCTTCGGTACTGCCAATTACCTACGGATACATCAAAATGCTGGGTGCCGACGGACTGAAACGTGCTTCGGAAATTGCGATCCTGAATGCCAATTACATTGCCAACTCCTTAAAAGATAGCTACGGAGTTTTATATACGGGAGAAAATGGTCGTTGTGCCCACGAAATGATATTGGAATGCCGTCACCTGAAAGCTGCGTCTGGAATTTCGGAAACCGATATTTCGAAACGCCTGATGGATTATGGCTTTCACGCTCCTACCCTTTCGTTCCCGGTTCATGGAACCCTGATGGTTGAACCAACAGAAAGTGAATCGAAACAGGAACTCGATCGATTCATTGAAGCGCTGACTGGCATTTTCAACGAAATTCAGGCGGTGGCTTCAGGCGAAATGGACAAGGAAGACAACCCGCTGAAAAATGCGCCACACACTTCGGATGTGGTAACTGCCGACGACTGGAACCATTCGTACAGCCGACAGACAGCCGTGTTCCCATTAGTTTGGCTGAAAGAAAACAAATTCTGGCCACCGGTTGGCCGTGTTGACGATGCCTATGGCGACCGCAACCTGGTTTGCTCCTGCGAACCAATTGAAAGCTATAAATAAAAAGAAAATTCGTTTCGATATAGTTCAGTGAGGGTTTCACTTCGAGTGAAGCCCTCACTTTCTTTAAGCAGGATACGAACCTCGTCAGGATTTTATGCTACAAGTTCAGGAATTAAAAACCAAAATAAAACGACAATTCGGTGGTTTCTGAATAATATATGAATGTGGTTTGGTCATCCTTAAACCATAGATGCTCAAACGAGAAACAGAGGTTGTTTTTGTCGTTCAAATTCTTCATAAACAGCATGGCTTTGAATCCGAATGAGGGCTCGTACAGGTATTTCCGGTTGAAACCGTTAATTTGGTAATTAGATGTAGTAGGAGGAGGATTATAACTCATCCAGTAATCTTCTTTTAACCTGGTGTAATTCGTAAGCAGATATTTTCCACTTGGTCCAACAGCAAAAACCACATTTTTGAATAGCTTCAATTGCGCCAAACAAGCAAGTTCAACGTTGAAACTATAAATCACACCTTTAGCCACCATGCCACCTCCAAGGCCACCAGTATTCAAACCGACCGACAATCTTTCAATATCCATTCCAATTTCAGGCCGAAATGAAAATTTCTTTTCCGGCTGGGTCCAACTCTGGTAAGCGCCAATCTTTAAAGCACCGCCAAGTTTTGAATCATAATAATCCGATGGGGTCTTCGGAAAAACCAGCCCGAAACGGAATCCGGTTTCTCTTTTCCAGGTTGATTGGGCATTAAGTGCCACCGGACAAATGGCAAATAGCAATAAAGTTAAGAAAAGCAAGATTTTCATTGGAGTTGAGTTTGTGCTTATTCCTAAAGGTAAAGAAACTAATTCACTAAAATGTAAATGTTTTACTTTTTTACATAAACTTTCCGTTGCCCCCAGTTGCATTGGGAGTCAACAACAGTAAACTCCTTCAGAGTTTTTAAAAGCGAAAAAGGTCCGGAGTTCTTTTCTCCAGACCTTTCAGGCTATTTATTCTTTTTGTGCTTTTTAGACTGCCCATTCTGTTTTTTGACCTGCCCCGGTGCATAGTGTTTGGCACTCTTTGCTCCAGTCGCTTTTTTCATTTGTCCTGGCGGTACTTTCCCATTGGGGTTGGAATGAATAATCACGGTTCTTGAAGGATGATGATATCCTGGACGGACTATCGTACAGCTAGTTCCTAAAATCAGAAATGCAGAAATAAGGAAAAGGAATAGAATTGATTTTTTTGTTTTCATTGTTTCGATCTATTGTTGTTTCGTCAAAAGTAAGGGAATTTATTCCAATTATACCCAAATACCGGTTTCTTATTTTCTCATTCACTCTTCATTTACATAAACTCAATAATTTACTGTTGGTTTCTAATTCTGACAGGATTTACAGCCTGGTCGGGATTCATTCAAAAAAACATCCAAAACTGGATCTACTTTTTTTGCCTTATCTCCTTTTGTGTTTTTTATTCTGCCAAGGTTCATATTGTTTTCTGTTCTTCTCTTCGGACTTTTTATCCTTTTCTGTCGACTTTTTATTCCTTTCAATCGCTTTTTCATTATTTTTCGCTGGCATACCATTCTTCTTTCCGGACATATCATCGATCTCACCCGGCGCTAAGCGTCCATGGGGTTTTGTACTGATTAGCTCTCCATTTGAACGATGGTGCCGTTGAAAGACTTTACATCCTGATCCAACTATTAAAAAGACTGAAAAAAGAAGGAGTATTCGGAATAGTTTTTTTGTTTTCATGACAGGTCTGTTTCCCAATGCTGTTTCATTAAAACGTTGCTAATGAATTCTTATTTTCTAATTCGATAAATTCTAAAATCCTATGTTCTAAAAACCAAAAAAGCGCAGAACTCTCATCCTGCGCTTTCGGTAAAATGGTTAAATCTTATTCTTTCCAGATTTTTTGTTTTTGTCGGTTATCGTAGAAGTTAAGTAGTATAATCGTATCGGCTTTTCGGATATAATAAACGGTGACTTGTTTTATTAGAACAAAGCCCCGAATTTGCCTTTCAGGATTTTCCAAAGATCCAATTTCTGGAAATTCCACCAATAAATCCAGAAATTCATAGGTTCTGCGAACAAACGCTCTGGTAACCTTTTCACCCCATTCCGTTTCAAGGTAATTCAGGATTTGGTCAAAGCTCTGATCTGCGTATTTTGACCATTTGACATTTAGAGCCATTTTTTATGCTTGGTTTGCATTTGCTCGTTCGGAATCAAATTTTGATCAGACTGAACTTCTCCTTCAATCTTCAATAATTCTATTTGCTCATCTTCAGTCAATCTGCTCCACAATTGGCCATCAGCTTTTGAACTTGCCTGTTCCATAATGTGATAAAGCTTTATCAGCAACTTTTCATTGTTGATCTGATCGATTAAATGATGAAAATTGGTTCTAATTTCTAATACATTCATATCATTGCTTTCGACAAATGTAACCAAAAAACTACAGATTCAGAAAACCAAAAAAGCGCAGAACTCTCATTCCAAGCTTTTCTTATTCCTTATTTCACTTCGACTTTGCTCAGTGCAACGCTTTTTCCTTGTCTTCTATATCACCACGTTCACGATTTTATTCGGAACCACGATTACCTTTTTCGGGGTTTTGCCCTCGAGCCACTTGATAGATATTTCGTGTGCCAGAACTGCTGCTTCGATTTCAGTATTGGGAGTTCCAACCGCAAATTCCAGTTTGAAACGAACTTTTCCGTTGAACGAAACCGGATATTCAAACACATCTTCGGTCAGCATGTCAGGATCAACCTCAGGCCAGGGCGCATAAGCCAAAGTCTCTGCGTTTCCATACAACTGCCACAGTTCTTCGGCAAGGTGGGGTGCATACGGAGACAGAATCTTCGCAAAAGTTTCAGCCGTTTGTTTGCTCACTTTTCCCTTTTTCATAGCCAGATTATTGAAAATCATTAGCGCCGAAATTCCGGTATTGAATTTCATATTTTCGATGTCGAAAGCCACTTTGCTGATGGTTTGGTGCAACAGTTTCAGGGTTTCCTTGTCATCGGCTTCATCCACTATATTTTCAGGAGTTCCGAAGAAACGGGTGGCACGGTTCAGAAATCCAAAAACTCCTTTCACACCGTTTTCGGCCCAGGGTTTGGTATCGTCGAGTGGTCCCATGAACATTTCGTACAAACGAAGCGAATCGGCGCCAAATTTGGCTACCACATCATCCGGATTCACCACGTTTTTCAGCGATTTCGACATCTTTGCCACAATCTGGGTCAGCTCTTCGCCTGTTTCGGTGTGGAAATATTTTCCTTCTTTTTCTTCGACCAGGTCGCTGGCAACTTTTGCTCCAGTTCCTGTTTGATAAGCAAAAGCCAGAATCATTCCCTGATTAAACAATTTCTGGAATGGCTCGGGTGTTGAAACAATGCCCAAATCGAACAGCACTTTGTGCCAGAAACGTGAATACAACAAGTGCAGAACGGCATGTTCGGCACCACCCACATACAAATCAACCGGCATCCAGTAGTTTTCGAGCTTTTTATCGAAGATCGATTCGTCGTTTTTCGGGTCGATGTAGCGCAAATAGTACCAGCATGAGCCCGCCCATTGTGGCATGGTGTTGGTTTCGCGCCGGCCTTTGCGACCGTTCGCATCGGTTACATACAACCAGTCGGTGGCATTGGCCAGTGGCGACTCGCCACCTTCGCCCGGTTCGTATTTTTCCATCTCCGGAAGTTCGACCGGAAGGTTTTCTTCAACTAAAGTAATTTCACCATCTTCCCAATGAATAACAGGGAATGGCTCACCCCAATAGCGCTGACGGCTGAATAACCAGTCGCGCAATTTAAAATTAGTAGTCGCTTCGCCAATTCCTTTTTCGCCCAACCAGGCAACGACTTTAGCGATGCCCTGTTTTTTATTCAGGCCATTCAGGTCGAGTCCAATTGCCGGATTGGCGGAATTAATGTAAGCTCCGTCTTCTGTCCAGCAAGCTTCGCCAACCAGCACTTTGGCGCGGGTTTCTTCATCGGCGCTCTTCGGATCGAGAATACAAACGATCGGAATATTGAATTTCTGAGCAAACTCGAAGTCGCGTGTGTCGTGTGCCGGAACAGCCATAATGGCGCCGGTTCCGTAGCCCATCAGCACATAGTCGGCCACCCAGATTGGAATTGGCAGACCCGTAATTGGGTTGATCGCATTGCGTCCGGTGAATACTCCGGTTTTATCTTTGGCCAGCTCGGTGCGGTCCAAATCAGATTTCAGCGAAGCGGCCTGAATGTAGTGCTGAACCAATTCTGCCTTTTCAGGAGTAACCAGTTTTTCGAGCATGGGATGTTCAGGAGAAACAACCATGTAAGTAGCTCCAAACAAAGTATCAGGACGAGTAGTGTACACACGAAGTTTTTCGTCCAACCCCTGAATTGCAAAATCCACCTCGGCGCCGGTTGATTTACCGATCCAGTTTTTCTGCATGTCTTTTACACCTTCAGGCCAATCCAGGTCGTCCAAACCTTGCAACAAACGTTCGGCGTAATGCGGAATCCGGAGCAACCATTGTTTCAGGTTTTTTCGGGTCACCTGATTACCGCACTTTTCGTGTGAACCATCGGTCAGCACTTCCTCGTTGGCACAAACGGTTTTACACGACTGGCACCACCAAACCTGTGCATTGTCGTAATAAGCCAGACGTTTTTCGCCGATGTACTTATTGATGGCAGCCAGTCCCTGTGCCTGAATGTCGGCAGGAATTGGCAGTTCGCTGATTGGGCGGCCTTTCCCGGCTTCAGGATCGAACCAGGTATTGTACAATTTGGTAAAAATCCACTGTGTCCAGCGGAAATATTTCGGGTCGGTGGTGTTGATTTCGCGATCCCAGTCGTAGCTCAAACCAAGTGATTTAATCTGGCGGCGGAAATTGTCGCAGTTTTTATTGGTGGTAACGGCTGGGTGAGTTCCGGTTTGAATGGCATACTGTTCGGCGGGTAAACCAAAAGCGTCCCATCCCATTGGGTGAAGCACGTTGAAGCCTTTCATACGTTTGTAGCGGCACATAATGTCGGTGGCCGTGTAACCTTCGGGATGCCCCACATGCAAGCCCGCTCCGGAAGGATATGGGAACATGTCGAGCACATAATATTTTGGTTTAGAGAAGTCGTTTTCGGTTTTGAACGTCTGATTTTCTTCCCAGTATTGTTGCCATTTCGGCTCAATTTCCCAGAATTTATATTCCATTTTAATTGGTGTGATAAAGGTTTCTGATAATGAGCCGCAAAGATAACAAGAAAGTTGCAAGTTGAAAGGCGGGGGTTGTGGAAATATGGATTGATTAATCACAGGACTTCGCTTCGCTCCACCGTGTGCTGTCACCTGTCGGTCTTTCAGACCTTAAACAACGATTAATATTTGGAACCTGCAAGGGGTAACGCCCCGATATGTAAAAGCATAGTTCGAAATGAAATGGAGGGCTATGAAAACTGATTTTAAATGAACTTTCATTCCTGTTCAATGTTCCAATTCTAAACAATTAAAAAAACAAAACACATGAAATTCGTTATAACAGGTTCATTGGGAAACATCAGCAAACCACTTGCTGAAAAATTAGTTGCAGCCGGACACAGCGTGACTGTGGTGAGCAGCAAAGCTGACAAAGTAGCACAAATTGAAGCATTGGGAGCCAAAGCAGCCATCGGATCGGTGGAAGATGTTGCTTTCCTGACTAAAACTTTTACTGGTGCCGATGCCGTTTATACCATGGTACCACCCAATTTTGGAGCTGGCGACTGGAAAAAATACATTGCCGGAATTGGAGAGAACTATGCTGAAGCAATCCACGCTTCAGGAGTAAAAAATGTGGTTAACCTTAGCAGCATGGGCGCACATATGCCTGAAGGTTGTGGCCCGGTGAGCGGGTTATTCTTTGTTGAAAAGGCTTTGAATGCTCTTGAAGGGGTGAATGTAGAACATCTTCGTCCCGGATTTTTCTATCCTAATTTTTTGGCCAATGTAGGAATGGTAAAACACATGGGAATTATTGGCGGAAATTATGGAGAAAACGCCAAGCTGGTATTGGTTCATCCAACCGATATTGCTGAAGTTGCTGCTGAAGAAATTCAAGGCCTCAACTTTAAAGGAAAGAGTATCAGGTACATTGCCAGCGACGAAAAAACAACCAGCGAAGTGGCTGCCATTTTGGGAAAAGCTATTGGTAAACCTGAACTTCCGTGGGTAAATTTCAAAGATGAAGAAACATTGGGTGGCATGTTACAGGCTGGTGTTCCGGAAGAAATTGCCAAAAACTATGCTGAAATGGGTGCTGCAATGCGTAACGGGGAAATGGATTCAGATTATTTGAAGAATAAACCAGCGGTATTTGGAAAAACGAAATTTGAAACTTTTGCTCCGGTATTTGCCGCTGTTTTCGCTCAGTCTTAATGGATTATTCACGGGGTGACTCGAAGTCACCCCGTGAATAATAGCATTTACTTTTTATTAACCGAAAAGCTGGTTGTTCCGAAGCATATTTTGCCGTTTCTGGTAATGCCTTCCAAATAAACAACATAGTCGGCCAACACATCGGCTGTAAAAAAACCTACCGTAGCCTGTCCGTTTACAAACTGAACATCAGGATTCCAGTATAAGGTTGATCGGATATCGGCAGTTGGAGACTTCAGGTTTTCGAGAGTATATTCAGGGGAATAAAACTTTCCGGACAGAGTATAACCTTTTAATTTCGGCATAATCCTTCCTTTTACATAGATATCGCTTTGCATAATATCCGGGACTGCCTTTTTATAAATGGCAATTAATCCGCTCTGATTGACGACACCTAGTGTCCCAATAGAAAAACCCGTCCGAAAGCCGGGATTAACAATGTCAATAGTGGAAATTTCGTTCATACGGATGGTCCTGATTTCCTGGAAACTATAATAACTATCCAGTCCGTCGATCATAAAATCAAAAGACTTACCTTTTAAGGTCACACCATCTCCGTTATCAGTCAAAGCCGGCAATTTGTATTTTAAATAGTCCAATACATTATAGAAAGAATAATCATCTCTGGTGATTTTCAGTGTTTTGTCAGCCCATGGATAAGCCCCGTAACTGCGCATAATCGCATTGTTCTTCTTTCTTACGATATCAACGCTTTCTAAAAGAATACTTCCAAATTCAGGATTGTAATCCAATTCTTTCATCCTTTTGGAATAATTTTCACGCATAAAATCCGAATTTAAGTCGATATCAAAACAGGAATTACCCAAAACAACCATTGAATCCTTTTTCGGGACCGGATCGAGAATGATTTCCGTGTTGTGAGTTCCGTCTCCTTTTTGCGCGTTAAGCATCACCCTTAACGATTCGAGCAAATAAATTTTTTTGAAAATGAATCTTCCGTTCTTATCAGCGGTAGTTTTGCCAATTTGGAAATTCCTTAATGCGTAATCCAGTGATATTTCGGCTTCCGGAGCCGGAGCTTTCCATAACAGTTTTTTTACATAGCCCGAAATAGTGATTCCCGCGTCATTCCAATCATCAAGCGAAGGAGCCGGAATTTGTGCCACATCTTCCCACAGATACGTTCTCCAGCCATGCACCAACATCAGCAAATCCAATTTTTCGGCAGAAGTATGAAGATCATCGTTTATAAAATAAGAAGCAGGAGACTCAATGGCGCCCTTCAAATCGGAGTCGAGCAACAAATAACTTTTAATGTTCTGGTTATCCTCACCGGTACTAAAAAAACTTTTATTGACCACCGAAATTGACATTGTCGATGCCACAGAATCGCCCGGCTCCAAAACCGCATTGATGCCAATCGTTACTTCCTCGCGTGGCTTAAACTCAGGCTTGTTTACCTGAAGTCTGACCAGGTCTCCTTTGTTGTGATCAACAAATATCAGGCGTTCGGCAAACGGGTTCATCGCCGAGTCAAGCAAACTAATCTTTGAAATCCCTTCATGAAACTGACTCTTATTCAGGCTGATCGTTTGCGTCGGTTCGTACATCTCAATTTCCCTGGAATCAGAAGTCCCTTTGTGCGATATCTGGAAATAAAACGGACTTGAATATTCCTTTTTCGTATTTGAGGACAAAGTAAACTGCAGGGATTCCCCTTCAACCTTATAACCCAAACTGATTCCATCAACGATGGCTTTTGGCAACCTGATTTTCATCTCCGGATGATGATCGATTACAGCGTAATAG